>Ga0210059_1005864_pt1 | contig 19733 bp, 10 predicted proteins | sample Ectturendosymbi2_FD_188042 | JGI IMG/M metagenome (GOLD analysis project Ga0210059, IMG submission 188042) | Ecteinascidia turbinata endosymbiont from Florida, USA - Sample 2 (SPAdes) (version 2) | ecosystem: Host-associated > Tunicates > Ascidians > Unclassified | place: Key West, Florida... | reverse complement strand
TTTGGACAACCATTCTGACACAATGCAACTAGCTATTTTCAAAAATTTGGATGGAATGTCATTGGGAGAGCTATTAGATTTCATTTTAAGGTTTTTGATGAGAAGTTGGATTTCATATGCATCAGTGGGGGTTAGGAGTAATGAATTTTTTGAATTTATATGTTTAATAAAAAGTCTGTAAGTGCTAGAGGATGGTTTCATTTTTGTAGAAAGGGATTTTCCAACCTCTGAGAAAAAGTTGTTTAAATCATCACATTGTTTTTGGCATTTTGAGTTTTCAAACAGCTTATTATTTTGTTGAGATTTGTTTTTTATTGCAATTTTTCATTGACAAGCTTCCATGTTTTTTATATGTCATGATGGCATTTTTGGAAAGCTTGTTTATAATAATTTTGTTTGGAGATTTCTTTTAAGTGGGTAAGCTTATTTCTGTAAGTTTTATATTGTCTAATAAAATTTGGTTTGTTTGTAGTCGACTGCTTTCTGTAGAGGGTATTGTTTTTAGCAGTGGAAGTTAAAATGCCTTTGGTGAGCCATGGTTTGTTGAAGGAGCGTTGTTCTTTTCTGGATGCGTAACGATATGGTGCATGCTTATCAAGAGTGTCATTAAAGACCTTAACAAATTTATCGCTGAGTGTGTTAACTTCACCAGCTTCAGGATTGAGGTTGTTTAGATTGTGACTGAGATCAGTTAAAAAAGTATTTGGGTCAAACTGTTTCATTGATCTGAATTTAGGTTTGATTTTCTGTTGGGTTAGATCGTGTAGTTTAAGATTTACAAAAATTGGTAAATGATCAGAAATATCATAAATAGTAATTCCAGCATTATTTATTTTTTTCATCACATATATTTGTATATGTATGATCTAATAAAGAAGGCGTGCAGTTTTTGCTGAATCTTGTTGGCTTGTTGATAAGAGAAATACAACTACAACTGGCAAGGCTATCAACAAAGTTTGTTACATTAGATTGTTCATGATACTTAAGAAGATTACAGTTAAAATCTCCCCAATCAAATATTCACAATTTTTGTTTTGGAGATGGGTGACACGTTTAATAAATTCATCCTGGAAGGGTGGAAATGCATGGGCTGGATGGCGATAGATAACACCAATAATAAAAAGTTTGCCAGATGAGGTTGGAGTTTCAATAAAGAGTCTTTCACAGCCTACATTTTGGAGATTTAGGTCATTTCTGAGTTGGTAAGTTAGTTTGGATTAATGTAAAGACCAACCCCACCTGAATTGGTTTGTGAAGGATTATGAACAAAGTTGAAGGCAGGGATGTTAGTATTTACAATGAAGTTGGGTTTCAACTTGGTTTCTGATATGGCTATAAAAGTAGGGTTTACTTCAGTCATTTGGAAAAAGTCATCCAGTTTATGTTTTATTTTACCCAGGCTTCGTACATTAAAATGAAAATAAGATAAATTTTCTGGCTTATTTGCATGATTCATTTTGCCAGTGTCACTTAAAGTTGAATACTTAGTTTGAAAATCTTGAGTTGATAAGTCACATGCAAAAGATTTAAGGAAATTAGATAAATCATAATTGTCAAATAAAAGGAGGTTGTGAAACTCTGTGTTGGTTAAATTGCAAAATGGTATAGATGAAGCAATACAGGCGGAACAAATAAATGATGATGGCCAAGGCTGTTGCTGGTTGGAGTAGCATTGGGAAACATTAAGTGATTGGGTATACTTGTGGCATGATGAACACTGAGAACAATGCAAAAAATTAGACATATTACACTTTTTGCGGAGAGTCATGATTACTGGTTAAGTGGATTATTAAGTGAATTATGACCAAGCAAATGTAAGGACACTAAGCAAATGTAAGGACAATATGTAGATCACTCACCATACCAAAAGGAGGGGACAGGTATTTCATCGGTGAGTTTTCAAGGAGAGTCAGCAAATCCAGATGATCCATAGAGATTTCCAGAGTCGGCTGTTGGCTTTTCGATCTGTTCGAGGTCTTTTTCATGTCGGATAGTAATGACTTTACTGTCATTAGTTTGTATAAGGTGAATTCTTCCATTGTTGGTCCAGATGTATTTCCAACCAAATCTTTTTCTTTCGCCATTAGCCAAGTAAGACAACTGTTTATTTTTTTGGTAAGGTTTTCATTGATGACTCGTTGGGTGGTAGGTTTTCCACCATCAGCATTTTTTAGTTTCTTCCTTTCTTTATAAATATTGTTTCTGTTTTTTCTAGAGATAAATCTGAAAAAGATGTTGGGGTTTTATTTTTTTAAATTTACCTAGTCTGTGAACTACATCAACATCTTGATGTGATATATTTTCATCAGTTTTTTTCAGCACTGTCAAGACTTTGCTTTCAACTTCTGCAATGCTTTCATCATCACTCAAATAAGCTGCTACAAGGGCGACCCAGGTCAACAGCGTCACTCGGGCTCATACGATTTATTCTGACTGAATAAAACCGTTCGAGTCTTGCGTCCAGGGATGTGGAAGCGGCTATTTCGTCAACCGCTTCCTCTTCCACACCTATCACTTCCACCGCTTCCAACAGAGCCTGGACTCTAACAGAGCCTGAACTCTATCTCATCTATGAACTTGCTGACAAGCATGATTATCAAATCCAGCAGCTTACGATTTACAAGGGCACATTACTAGTTAAAATGATCGCATAAGTTAGTATCTGTCAGCATGGTACTGCTACTCTGCTCTTACAAAAAACCCAACTAGACATCGACGGATATGGCTTTTTGGGGCCGATACCGATGCCGATATATCGGCCATTCATGGGCCGATAGCCGATACCGATATTTCCAAAATTTTTAAATCTTGTTTTCTGCTTCATTATCAAAAATACAATGTATTTTATGCCTTACCTTTTTTTTTCATAAACTTCAAAAATCAGGATTTATGAGCGAAAATGTTTCAAATTGCAGCAATTTCTATATTTTGCTGTTTTTTTCAATTAATGTGATTAAGGATGATGTTTTGTTTTGGCTGTGACGGCCGACGCGTGCACCATGGTTCATCTTGTCTGCTTGTTTAAAAAACTGCACCTGCTAGCGTTTCTGCAAGATAACTGTCTTGACTTGGTTCATTGTGCTTTCTTGCGCAAGGTGTCTGAATGTGTGAGGAATATAACAGCGTTTTGTCAACACCTGCTGAAGCCGATAAAATCGGCCGTTTTGGCTGATGCCGATATATCGGCAAAACCCAAATATCGGCCCGATATATTGGTCTATCTCTAAACACAACCTAGAAAACTGTCTTCAACACATATCAATACAAACAGCACTTACAACAACCTGATCATAGCCTAACAAATCAAGCTAAATTGCACAGCGTACCGTTTAAGGTTTCTTCAAAGCGCTTTGATTGTAATACATTATTACGTCGTATTAATGCTTTGAGAAAAAATTATAGAACCCAAGGTTTTGGACAAACTTTTTACATCTTCAATAAAATGCTAAAAGATTTTTAGACTGAGTTGGCAAACACATATGTATAGAATATCTAAGTTAAGTTCGCATCCCACTTAAAGTTCGTACAAAGTCATGAAAAAATCTGGATTCAACTTTTTCAGCAATTTATTGGTATTTTGTTGCAGTTTACTGCATCGCCTTGAACTCCTGAGGCAAGCACAAGAAAAAGATGGCAATTCGGGGCATTAACTAACAGGAAAGCAACCAGCACAAATAGAGCTCCCTCACTGAGTTCACTCTACTACTACTACTAGGTTGCACTATCATTATATAGGAATAAGTGAACTGCGATAATCGGCTTGTGGTGACTATCACAGTGACTTGTAACTTGTGGGCACCATCTAGCGGTGACCATTTATTTGCATGTGGGCCATCTACCTGCAGCCACATCACCTTTCTCTCCATTGACTTGAAGTTCTATCACCTGTCATCCATACTTTGACTCTCAATTCACAAGTTCGACCCTTACCCTTTGGTTCAAGACGATCTTCAATGGAGGGTGTAACTGAGAGGGGCTTATGGCCTTTCTCCCAGGTCCCTTATCGGGCGCCATTTGTTTCAATTGACTGCATCGCCTTGAACTACTGAGGCAAGCACAAGAGAAAGATGGCAATTCGGGGCATTAACTAACAGGAAAGCAACCAGCACAAATAGAGCTCCCTCACTGAGTTCACTCTACTACTACCGCTACGTTGCACTATCATTGTACAGGGATAAGTGAACTACGATAATTCGCTTGTGGTCACTATCACAGTGACTAGTAACTTGTGGGCACCATCTAGCGATGACCATTTATTTGCATGTGGGCCATCTACCTGCAGCCACAATTTACAGCAAATCAAACGTGGCAACTGGTCATAAAAAATGTAAAACACGAAACATTATATTGCTAAAGTTCACGATTTGATATAATTGTTCAGCAAGTTCGTTTGCTTTCAAAATGCTTAGAGAAGGTGGAAGGGGCAGTTTGCTCGATGCATGTTATCAATGCAAAGAAATACCTTACTATCCAGTTCTGTTAATCTGCGGACAGACGCACTAACTTTTTTTTGTGTGTGTCTTCAGACATTAGGGCAAATAACGTTTGCACATAACTTCCGGTTTCGCACAGACTTTCCTACAGCAGCTTCACTCCGTACTGTCGTGCGATGTTTCGTTAACTTGGATCAGTTGAATGAATTAAGTAAAATGACTTAATTAAACGCTTGGCTTTGCCTAACATTGTTTATTAAGTGAATAGCATAATGTAAGTGAATACATATGCCTTGCTGAAAAGAATGGCTAGCTTCAGTCAAAGCATCAATCGGTCTCCAAAAATTAACCCTAATGATCAGCATCTGTTTGTTATGGCAGTTAAAAGCACGACTAAGTTCGCGCAAACAGCTCAGATTCAAGTTTCGAACATAACCGGGAGATCGCTGTGCTTTCAAACTGTTACCATTTGAGTAGACAGCAGCTAGGTTTGAAAAGTCAGCCTCCAATAAAATCGGTAATCTGCACGATGACTTGGCCTTCTATTCTCTATGGATATTAGTTATGCTTTATCTCGTTCTCTCGCGTTACTGATATCGCACGTTCATTCAGACTTATAATGCAACTTCACCGTTTAATCCACATTGGGAAATGGACAAAATTTTCGCCAAGTTACTCTTCAAGTGAAATAACCTATGTTGAAACGGAAGCGGTAGGATTTTCGCGCTTCCGCTTCTGCTTCCACAGAAAAAGTACCGCTTCCAGCTTCCGCTTCCACATCCCTCCTTTAGACACACTTCGTCACACTTAGGCATCCTTAGGCACACTTAGACTCCCTTAGACACCCCACACTTAATGCATGATTAGGCACTCTTAGCCGCCCTTAGACACACTAATACACCATTTAGACACCGTCAGACACCCTTAGACACACTTAGACAAACTTAGACACCCTTAGTGACCATTAGGCACTCTTAAGCACGTTTTGACACCTATGGACACCCAACACTCATGCACACTTAGGCACTCTTAGGCACCCTTACGCTCCCTTAGGCACCCTCAGTCACCCTTAGTCACCCTTAGACACCCTTAGACACTCCACACTTATTCACGCTTAGGCACTCTTAGGCGATCTTAGTCACCTTAGTCACCCTTAGACACCCTTAGACTCCCTTAGACATTCTTACACACCCTTAGACACCCTTTGCACCTTTAGTCACCCTTACACCCCTCAGGAACCTTCAGAAACCCTTGGACATACCACACCTAGCCACACTTAGGCACCCTCAGACACCCTTAGGCACCGTTTGGCCACCTTCGTATAGAGACACCATTAGACACCCTTAGACATGTTAGGCAAGATTAGAAACCCATAGGCACCCTTAGACACCAAACACTTAGGCTAGGCACCCTTTGGCTCCCTTAGAAACCCCAGACACCCATAGACACCCTTAGACACCCGTAGGCACCCTTATTCACCCTTAGGCAACTTTAGGCATCCTTAGGCACCCTTAGACATCCTTATACACCATTAGGCACTCAACACTTAGCCATGCTTGGACACCCTTAGTGACCCTTAGGCACATTTAGGCACCCTTACTTATCCTTGGGCACGTGTAGACAAGAGAGTTGATTTTATTTGGCGATAGTTAATATTCAGCTAGAAAAAACACAACTCAGTGCAAGGACGCCAGGGCATTGAAGGAACCGGAAGGTTGTCGAGTCAATGCCCCTCAGTAGACAGCCCTGGACATTATTAGACACCCGACCCTTAGGCACGCTAAGGCACCTTTAGGCGCTCTTAGACACCCTTTTCAAACCCTTAGACATCATTCACACACTTAGACAACTTTAGGCATTCTTAGGCACACTTAGTCAAACTTTGGCACCCTTAGGCGCCCTTAGGAACCCTTAGGCACCCTTAGACAGTCTTAGGCACACTTAGACATTCTTAGGCATCCTTAGAAACCCTTAGGCAGCGTTAGGCCAGCTTAGGCACCATTTAAGACACCCTCAGACATCCTTAGTCACCCTACAGTTCCTTTAGTCATCCTTAGACACCTTTCACACTCTTAGACACCCTTTGGCATACTTAGACACACTTTGACGCCCTTAGACTCTTTCAGGCACCCTTAGACAACCCTATACACCCTTAGACCCCCTCAGACACCCTTAAACACCCGACCCTCATGCACGCTTGGACACCCTTAGGCACAATTAGATACCCCACACGCTGGCACGCTTGGACACCCTTAGTCACCCTAAGGCAACCTTAGACACCAGACCCTTAGATTTTCGTAGGCATCCTTAGGCACTCCCAGACACCCTTAGGTATTCTTAGGTACCCTTAGGCTCGCTTGGACACATTTAGACATCCTTGAGCACCCTTAGGTTACCTAAGACCCCCTTAGACCCCCTTAGTCACTCTTAGGCAATTTCAGGCATCCTTAAGCACCCTTGGACACCCAATGATAGCCTTAGACATCATCAGACACCCTTAAACACCTGACCCCTAGGCATGCTTAGGCACCCCTAGACACCCAACACTTAGGCACTCTTGGACACCATTAGTCACCCCTAGGCACCCTTAGACACCCTAAGACATCATTAAACACCCTTAGACACCCGACGCTTAGGCACCACCAGACACCCTTAGACACCCTCAGACAACTTTAGACACCCTTAGACACAAGACACTTAGGCACGCTTAGGCATCTTTATGCACCATTAGACACCCTGAGACACCCTTAGACATTCTTAGGCACCCTTTGACACACTTTGTGACACCCTTAGACACCTGTAGGCACCGTTAGGCAACCTTGAGCACCCTTAGACATCTTTCACACCCATAGACAACCTTATGCACCCTTAGACACACTTACATGCCCTTAAAACACCCTTAGGTACACTTAGACACCCTGAGTCACCTATAGGCACCCTTAGGCACCGTTAGGCAACCTTAGGCACCCTTAGACACCAGACCCTTTGGTACGATTAGGCACTCTTAGACACCCTTCGACACCATTAGGCCCCCACAGACACCCTTAGGCAACCTTAGGCACCCTTAGACACACCGTTTGACACCTTTAGTCAGCTTCCCTATGACACCCTTAGTCAGCGTGGTTCAACTTTCTGATTGCGTACTTCGTGGGCCTAAGCCAAGGTTTCATTTTTGTGATTGCACGAGGATGTATCTTATTTTGTACACTTTCTCATTGAAAATCGAACGTGAACTACACAGTATTGATTTTTTCTTGATGTTTGGTTTGAGCAAACCGCATAAAAGATAGGCGACGATACCTGTTGCTTTGCTCATATTTCGAACGTCCTTTGCTTTATACAGCAGTTTATAAAGCCCGCTTATAGCGTACTTCGAACGTGCTTTGCCTATATAGTACTAAGTACACGCGTAGCGCTCCTTTTCGGGCACCCTGAAATTGTGTGAACTCATATAAAATTTTTGAAACGATGTTGTTATTTTGCATTGCTTCACTTGCAGTGTAACTAGATTTTGTTTGTAGTGGCGGTATTTTCCACCAGGCACCAGTGATGGCTTCTGAGTCTGTGGTTATGAACTCTGTAATATTTTTGAAAAACATGAACTTCATTTAGAATTACATGTGTAGCAGCTTTTAAGTAGTTAAATTTATTTTCAGTAGAGCAGTAATTTAATAACTTAAAACATTGAGACAAAGCAGTGGTTCTAACATTAGATATCTTGATTGACATTAGCCGTTGTTGTATTACATTAGTATGATTAAAGATGATGCGCTAAAGGGAAGTGAAATGTAGAAGTGTCATCCATAGGGTTGTTTATGGCCTACACAACAGGGGTCGGGAACCTGCGTCACACATGAACATTTGTTACAGCCCGCATAAGAATTTAATTACCCAAGTAAGAGTACAAAATTGCGTCAATACGCAGCTACATGATAAGCAGGTACCCAGATAGATAGTAAGTCAAGAGACGTTACTCTTCCTCATAGTTACATAAAGGTAGAATTTTAGGATAAAATTAATTGAGTTTGTGTCCCGGCAGCTTAAATAAACAATTCGTGCGGCCTGTGATAATATGTGGATTCTGCACCCTTAGCCTACAGGATGATCCATATGCAGCTTGAGACATACAGGGTGACACAAAAAAAACGGTCATCACCTAAACTTGAATAACTTTTGAAATAATTCATTCTTTTTATTTTTCAGATTTACCAAGTAGAATTAATGTTCTAGGAGTTTACCAAATTTGACCTTCGAGATGCCATGGACTACTGAGCAAAAGATAATTATAGTTGAGGCAGAAGTCTATCCACGCAGCTCAATTGCAATTCAAAGAACGGTTCGGATGTCGTGAATTTCCTGTCCACTCAATGATCTACAGATGGGTCAAGAAGTTCAGAACCCCATACACCCTGAGCACTGTCTGCAAAAGCCAATATACTCTGTGAAGTGCACTGCCTGGTTTGCCGTCTCCAAACGTGGCATCATTTGACCATTCTGGTTCGAGGACGACAACGAGCGGTCTGTGACAATCAGCACCGAGCGAAATGTCCAGGTGCTTGGCTAGTTCTGGACAGCACTTGGTCGATGGAGAGGGGTCGTCAGGGTCCTCCAATGGTTCCAGCAGGATGGTGCCACCCCCCTCACCTCAAACGAATCATTGGCATGGCTACAGCAGCGTTTCCCTGACCGACTGATCAGCCGCAGGTGTGACCCGCAGTGGTCGCCGCATTCACCGGACTTGAACCCACCAGATTTTCATATGTGGGGATACCTTAAGGACAGGGTGTATGGCGACAACCCCCAGACTATCCCTGACCTAAAGGCAGCAATCACAGCAGCAATAGGTGCGATCCCAAGGGAGGAATGTGGGAGGGTCATCGAGAACTTTGCCCGCCGGATCCAAATGTGCCTGCAGCGCTGGGGAGCTCATTTGGAGCACATGTTTTTAGCGCCAGTGAAACAAAGAGTTTTTGTAGTAAAGACTTGAAACTTCGGAGGTGTCTACTACACAGGCTTGACCTAATGTAGCTGAAGTTTTGTGTCAATCTAAATAAAATTGTGGAAGTTGTTAAATTTTTGGTGATGATCATTTTTTTGTGTCACCCTGTAGGGGAGGTGTGGGACCCATGGAACGGATTTTTTCAAACGGGCGTAGAACCAAGATTATCCAGCGAAAGTTGCTGAAATTTTGATCAGTTGAAGGTTTATGGACTAAGATTGTTCATTCCAAATTTTATGAAAATCAGTGAATGTTTTATATTGTTTTTTTTTTAAGTTTGAAAATTTTTCAATTTTGTTCCTTGGGTCCCACCCCAGTGGGACCTTCGGAACACCCCATAGGGACCGATGGAACAATTCCTTATTATAAATAATAAACAACAATTATCTCGATGATGCTTGCCAAGTTTTTTGAGCATGCTCTTTCGTTGTCAAAAATAACTTATCAGCATAAATTAGCTGGCATCAGCCAAGCTTTTTTTGTTATATATATGTAAGTTTAACGTATAAATGTCAAAAAGTGAATTATTTGACTGCTTTGCCAATGCTATTTCGCTACGTTTGAACAAAATTCTATTCGTATCATTCAAAAACTTTGTAATCTTTGTTGCAGGTCATATTCTATGTGCAAACTAAGAAGATAAACTCACAATTTTTATGAAAACTTGTGTAAAAACACCACAGAAACGAAATAAAACTTTACATATTTTTAAGTTTTCTACCTCCGGAACAAATGTTTGTGCTATATTGCAGTACATTGATATTAAATCCACGTAGAAAATATCTGCAGTGTTTACTCCAGTTTCATATAAATTACAGATCATCTGCAATGAAACTTCAGGGCGATTATAAAAGGTTTTCAAATTGTTGAAAAAAAGTTTCAAGTTATGAGGATTAAAAACCGTAGTTCGTGTTAAGCTTCTTGATTCTACCTTTCCGAGGCTGACACCCCCACGTCGATTTCGAAATTTTCCCAGCCAATCCTGTAGGCTACTGCTGTTTGTTTTCTCTCCCATGATTTTGTAATGTTGTTATCTTTAACTTTAACACATTGTAATGCAAACAGAACAGACACGCTTTCTTTTTGTTTAATGAGTACATTAATGTTGATAAGAATGGTCCTTTGAAGCACATTCCTCTTCTCTGGTAGCACAGACACTTGCACAAAATATAGTCTACTTAATGTTAAGTTTACCTTAAAGCTAAAACGTCAAAAAGTGAAAATTAGTTGTCTAAATTGCAACCACAGATTTCCTTGAAATCGTCTCCCCATTACTCTGCGTAAAGCTATTAGGTTTTGGATCGGCTGTAAAGATGTAGAGTGACCAATGGAATACCTATTGTTTGTCACCTGTCGCAAGTTCGATGTATTTGATTTTTTGACATCATAAAACACTTTACAAACTTTAGCTTGCGGCAAGCTTCTGAGGAATCTGCCTGCTTTCTGCTTTCATCCTTCTGCGACGATTAAACTTGCAAGAGTATCTATTTTTCATAGTTAAAGGCCACAAAGATGGCGGCAAGTAAATCAGTCACAGTTTATTGACGGGGAAACTAGTTTTGCGTTTTCCAACGCATCATCAGCCCTGTAAATGTAAGACAAGTCTTACAGGCGAAATGTTGGCACTTGAAAACAAGTAAAGAAAAACACACGAACTGTGGCTAGTTGCAACGACATTACTAAAAAATTTTTTCGAAGCTAAAAGGCTGACCTTCCCAGAGCCTCATAAACCAGTCACTGCTAGGAAAATCTGCGTTTGGCAGGGGTCTAACAAAGACTCCTTTCCTCTGGAGATAACACACGTGCGCGATGACGGGTGCCAGAGAGAAGCCACGCGATTTAAACAGAGCGTGACAGTTCACGAAAAATCAAGAAAGGCAGAGCCTTTCAACGTACATTGGAAGCGTGCAATGAAGCTAATTTTTAGTTATTCCTTGTTCCAAACACAACTTCTCATGAAAGTTATTCCTTGTTCCGAACATAACTTCTCATAAAACACTTTATTTAGGTTGTTCGCAGCAAATAAACCTCTCTTGGTCTTTCTTTTGTGCAATAAACTTTTGCCAAAACAAGGAAATACGAATTGAGGGACCTATGGAACACCTGCGTTCCATGGGTCCCATCAACACCCATTTTGAAAAAAGTTCATGATTTCACACTGCATCCCAAACCTATCATCCCAATTTTCTCTGAGATATTTTTTAAACTCCCAACCTATCCTGGGAAAAGTTTTGAACTTTCTACATTGAAATTATGACATCCAAAGAAAGCGCTAAACGATTGCAAATTATTTTACTTCGATGCCTCAAAAATGAAAAAAGTGCTTAATTTTTTTTCAGATCGACACAGATTCTTCTTGTTAACGGACCACACTGTTGTCCATAAATACAATATTCACAACCACATAGCAAGAGAGTATGGTCACCAGCTGGGGAGTAATTTGAATGTTTCTTCGGTCCTCGTGTTCCATGGGTCCCGCACTTCCCCTATGTGTAGCAGGCAGTTTGGAGGATGTTTTGCCTGATTTTTGGAAAATTTGCCCAAACAGCTTTTATGCGACCAAGTTTCTCCTACACATTTTGTGTGACTGCTGGTACATTATTTTTTCTCTACTCTGTGCACGTATACACTTGAAATTGGATAATTTATTACTTGACATTTGGTTCTTAATAACACATCTGAATAGAGGTATGCTAGACTGTGCAAGAAAATTTGTCAGAAACCAACTGTTTCAATATTCCTTAGCATCTGCCTCACAGCTCTCACGTTTTCCATTCACAATCCAGCTGTTGTGTTCAACAAGGAAACCCAAGCTTAGCTGTGAAAGGCCTAAAGCTACTTAACTCTCTGAATGCATAAATATGTGATAGTCTACATGTGGCATTGTATTTTATGATATCACCATGGATTTCAAAAAATCTGTTCAACTGGTAATATTTGAAACATGCAATAAACTGTATGGCAAAAAGTCTTCATCCAAACACAGTAGTTAAAATTAAAAACAAAAGCTTTGTTTGTATTTGTTTGGCATGAACTACTATTATGGGGTAGGTGCCATGCAGTATACTCAAATCCCTTTTTAAGCAATGGAATCTTTTTTCAAGTATACCGAAAGTCTTTTCAATGGTGCATCTATTTTTAATATGAGATTTGTTGTGCCTTTTTGCTGCATGTGATGAAAGATTTCGTAAAGGAGTCAAAAGATGGGATAATCAAGGGCATCCAGCATCTCCGAACAAAAACCCATTAGCAAGACCACTTTCAAATTTTGAGTATTCCCTGTAGATAGGGTTACAGGCAAATGTATCCCTAGGGGTACATGTACCTCAGTTTGCGAACCCCTGGATTAGACAGATGAGCTATTTTTCTTGTTGGAATTTCAGATTCGTTTGCAAGAGATTCTACCAATTCTGTTGTTCCCACAGCATTCATTATTGGAATTATCCTGATCCAACCATTGGATAGCCTACTCTGAAATGCGATAACTGAATAAGTTGTAGGTCATGCACAGTACGCTGGATGTGAAGTTACTTCATAGAAGTTAGCAGTACACTCATAGCCAACATTTCAAACATAAATAACATCAATGCTTTACTGGAATTGAAGCATTATTGGCTTAATAGTTTAGCAACTGAAGCAAACCAGATTCTTCATCATGGACCTATTTTTACACTGGTCCCTAACATATTTTTACACTAGTCCCTCAGGCCCGAAATGACACACAGCTAGTTGTAATGTGTTTACTGCTGCAATGCATCAATAAAACTACGCTTGTGTCTATTGCTCTATTCAGTGCAGATATTGTTTGACCTGATAAAATGAAAAGATTTTGCATATTTCTTGAATATTATGGCAGCTGTGGAGGCTAATTTCAGAGAAACTTTGAGGAGTATCAACCAAATATGTTTTGTTCAAATTTCCAGTTCCACCCAAGTTTCCGAGGTTGCTGCCCATTTCTCTCCTGCACTAGCCTAGTTAGCACTGTTCGAAAAACGAATGCATATAAGAAAATCGAGCCACAGGGTTGCCAGATTGTTTTAACCAGATAAGTAGCCAAACTCACTGTTTGCGTTTCGATGATGACGTCACCATGTTCACTCAACTATAGTACGGACCTTTTTGCAAAAATGGTTGGCGGCAAAGTATAAAAATAAGATATGGTGACCATGGCCTAAGTGCCCCTTTGGCTACGCCCATGACGCCCATGATGGCGTAATTGCAACATTTAGTATTACTGTTAGGAATTTAACCTTTCTTTGTCAAAGTAGATAACAAACACAACACATAGTTCACTTTATGCTAAATCTGTAGGCCAGGCCTACATGGCAGGTTCGGGTGAAAATGTCCATTTGTCTTATTCATTCCCCGACTTTCTGCTGGGGGGTGGTGACAAGGAAGAGTAAAGATTTTACTAAGGGTGACAAGGAAGAGTAAAGATTGAAGGTTACAACAGTAATGTAACCAAAAAATTTTTACAGCTACATTATTTTTCATAACTTTTTCAGAAAGAAAAAAACTTTTACACTAGATTAACTAGTACAGGCAGTGGCGGCTCGTGGTGAAATTGGCCGGGAGGGCTGCGAACTTTCATCTCTGGTTGAACAAATGGATATGGGATTGTCGTTGTCGGCCTGGCTGTTTTTATAATTAGTGGCGTTTCCTGTCACTCCAGCAGTCCTAATCTTATCAAACTCCTAATTTTCAGTTGTCCTTATTCATACATAGAAAACATTCACTTCAGTTTAATGAAATCAAACGCTAAAGCGTAAATACAAACACAAAATAATTAAACGGTGCCATTAAAAGTATGACGCATAACCACTGCCATCAAAGCTGCAAAGGCGAAAGTCGAACCCAGCACCACTCGCATACTGAACTTGGAACATTCCTCTCGACTACTAAGGCGCTATTGTTAACGAGACAAGGCTTAGCATTTTTATTCAAACCATGTCATGGCAGCAGACCTAGGCTAGAGCCACTTTCTTTGAGCTGGTACTTTAATCATGTTCTTTCAAATGAACTTTAAATTTTCCAAAAAAATTAGAACAGTTTATGATTTGACACAAGATTTCTTGTTTTTTTTAACTGGATTGTTATGCTTTTCCAGTAAAAGTTTGTATCCTGAATCAGTTGCAGCGGCAATGTTCACCTTACCAAAAAATTAAAGGTCTACTTGAATGCTTATAGGCTTGCCAGATTTCTCATGCTTCAAAATTTTCATATTTCAATGTTTTAAACCAGTTACATCTCTTGTTGTCCAAGAATGAGATCCACCAACTACTGCCGTACATCTTCAAACGCCAACCCTAGAAACCTCATCAGCTTAGCCTACTGTTGCAAGCTGCACTGGTGCAGATAAACGAAGGGCTGTATTTTCGCAGCCCGAGATTGGCAACCAGATTTGAATCCAATGCCGCCAATATCGCCAAAGTACTAGCAAGAGCATTGTTAAACTTAATTATAACATTCAATATCCAAGAAATTCAGGTAGCAGAAAACAGTCAAGATCATATTTCCTTCGTTTTTTCTTTAAAAATTCATTGTCAAAATATCCAAAACGCTTTGCGATAGGCGGATATACCACCATGTTTTTTGTAGCCAATTGTTTGGTTTCTCTCCTTTAGGGCTGTGCCGAAGACAACCCCGAAATCGCCAAATTCATCGGCAAGTGTGCTGAAAACGTCATCGCATTAGCGGCGTTGTTGGAAAACAGCAAAACATTGGTTTTGTTGCATTCCTAGGAAACGTTGAGCCAAAATGGTGCCGGAAATACCTAAAATGATTGTGTTGTGAAATTTTCGTAACTAAATCCAAAATTAAAGCCGAGTTTGGCGGAATCTTTTGCCTTGCATTTTTCAGGAAGGGCTGCAGCCCGGCAGCCCGTCTAGATGAGCCGCCCGTGAGTACAGGCAATGCATGAGAAAAACATAGTAAATCCCAATCTTTACAACCGAAACAGAAGAAACCATGCAACTTTCTGATGGCACACCATTTGTGGGTCCCGTGCCATCACCGACCAAATTTCATTCAATCATAAGTTTGGCAAACCAGACTTGACACAATGCGGCATGAACGAAACGGTTGTTATTCAAGCTCTAACAATCCTAACGGGATTTCACACCAAGTTAAGTCTATTCAAAACGGGAACGCAAATAATTTAAATATTATATTTCTCCAACTTGCTTGAATTGGCAAAAGATGGAAGCATTGTTGACAGTGATTTGGAGATATATGCAAAGCACCTTAAAAATTTAAGTGAAGACTTTAAGGTATTCTCTAAGGACCTACAGAGGATGCGTGTGCCGGATTGGATTGTTACGCTATTTGACTTAGTGCAAAATGCAGATAATAATTCGCAGTTGCAAGATGAACTCACTGATATGCCTGTGGATCTCGAAGCTCAATCACTGTTTAAACGCAAAAACCTGCGTGACAGAGCCATGTAAATACCGCTGTTAAATACCCGAAATTTTGTGCAGCTGTTGAGCCGTTTTTACTTGCATTCCCAATTTCCTACATGCTTGTAGTCATGCAAATGCATTCCTAAAGCAGAAGAACCGACTGAACTCGGAAGAGCGTGGTGACTTGCTACTAAACACACCAATATCCAGCTAGATGAAAATGCTCTTGCTGTTTCTTGCAGGAAACACCCATCGTATTGATGGGTCTCAAATTGCAATAAGAGTTTGCCATTTTCCATTTGTGCTTGTATTAATAATAATGTTTCTTGCTCATTGCCTTTCAATTACAGCAGGGGTCTCTAAACTGCGGCCCGCTAAGCTATTTATCCGGCCTGCGAAGTTATTCTCCAATCTATAATGAAAAATTAATTGACGAGAAACTTCTTGATTTGGTAGAATGTATATTCCGAAACAATCACATTAATTAAGATGTCCGACCCTCGCAAACTAGGATGAAAAAGTTTGGAAACCCCTGAATTTCAGTTAGATAGATAGATATAATATCAGTAGTTGGTGTTAATCCAAATGCCTCCAAATCACAGTCAGATAGATATAATATCAGTAGTTGGTGTTAATCCAAATGCCCCCGTATTTGTGAGGTAGTGGGATCTTAGAAGTTCAACTCGTTCGGGGCTCGGTGAGATGTCTGGGATTTTACCAAGTGTTCGAAAACCAAAAGAATTTGCAGACATCGGCTTTGCATCTATTCCCTCAATATCGGCACGGTGCTCACTGCTTTCATTGGCTTCCTTGTTTTGGCTTTTGTATAAAATTGAGTTAAGTTTCAGACAGTAATTTGGAACCAAAGTCTTCACGGGCGGGTGGAAGTTCGTAACCGTAATGGTTACAGACCCTCGTCAGAAGAGCAAAGATTTGTAATGAATGTCAATATGCGGCTCATATGCATTTTCTGGGCCAAGCTTTTCCGACAGAAAAAAGCCAAATTTTGTCAGTTTTTTCGATTTATAAAAAAAGCCAAGTGCGTTGAAAAACATCCAGAATTTCAAAATCTGTAAAAATCCCAGTGCGAAAACAGCCAAATTTCAAAATCTTCAAAAAAAGGAAAATTCTTAACTCTGCCCTTGGAGTACACTACTTTGGATGTAGTGTTGTGCCAAGTGTTACGAGTTAGCGAACAACTGTGATTACAGAAAGTGTCTGTAATCTTGTGGTCCTACCCCAACGGCATTACAAAACCCTCTGTGTCTGTTATTATCAATCTGCGTTGTGGAGACTGTGTGCTTGTGCTCTATGGACTTCGTGTCTGGTCCAAACATTGAAATTTAAAACAATGCAGTTGACAGCAGGAACAGATTCAATGGGCACTGCATGAGACAAGTTGAGCGTTCCACTTGCACATCTTCTCTATCTCTTTTTAGATATATTTGGCATTACACAACCGTATGGTGGACCACTTCTCGTTTTATGGTGGCAGGGACAAGCTACACGCACCACTCGCAACTTTTCTCCAAGAAAAATTTGTGGAATGAAAAAGTTGCGAAACAGCCAAAAAGTAGCCAAATAGCCAAATAAAAATTTTGGAGCCAACTGCTTCTCAAAAGGGCCAAATTTCTATTTTTTGGCTCCAAAAGAGCCAATCTGGCAACCCTGTCGAGCCAGTGCAAAGCCAACATTTGGTCTAACCTTTAGCAAGTGCCTAATTGTTACCTCCACGAATCTAAGGCACATGTACGACGGTCGCAGTTAATTGCTGGACCTGCTGGCATCCTACTAATCCGCACTCAATCCACCCTGAAAGCAGGATCGAAATCGGCCCTGATAACGGTTATTTTCAAACCCGGATTGAACAGCGATCCGACATCTGAAACGCACAAAATCTCGGGTCAGGATTGCGGCTCAAGCTTCGATCCGCAATCGTTTGATCCGGGATTGGATCGCACTTTCTGAAACGAAATCACGGATTGAATCCTGGATTGGCCTCGATCCGAGATTCAATCCAGCTTTCTGAATACCAGCCTTAGTCACCCTTAGGCACCAGTAGTCTCCTTAGGCAACATTAGACACACTTAGGCGCCCTTAGACACACTTAGGCACCCATAAACAGACTTAGGCACCCTTAGGCAACCTTAAGCACCCTAAGACACACCCTTTGACACACTTAGGCACCCTTAGGTAACCTTAGGCGCTCTTAGTCACCCTCCTTAGGCACCCTTAGACACTCTTAATCCCCTTTATACACCTTAGACACACTTAGGCAACCTTAGGCACCCTTAGACACCCTTTGACGTCATTAGACACCCTTAGACACCCAACCCTTAGGCAAGTTTAGGTACCATTAGACACCCTTAGACACCCTCAGACAACCTTAGACACCCTTAGGCACCCTTAGGCGCCCTTACACACCTTTAGACACTCTTATGCTCCCTTAGGCACTCTTAGACATCCTTGGACAGCCTTAGATATCCCTTGGTACCCTTAGACACCATTCGCCAACCATATACATCCCTAGACACTCTTAGCACCCTTAGACACTTTTAGATACCCCACCCTTAGGCACCCTTAGACATTATTAGACACCCTTTGACACCCCACAGTTAGGCACGCTTAGGCATCCTTAGGCACTTTTAGGCACCCTTAACCACTGCAGCAGAACAATTACATTGTTCTCTACATGTCAAAGAACTTAAAGTCACAACAACAGAACTTGAAAGACAAGCTTGAGACTAAAGTAGGAAAACTACAAAACAACTGCTAGACTGTGCAGTTACTGGAAGGCTGCTGTACAACTACTGAAAGGCTGAAAATACAGCGATTTCAATCAAAGAAATTCGAAAACAATGAAGCATGAAGAATGTCAACAATAAGCCAAGGTTCACAACGAAAGAAAAGATGAAAATACAGTGAATTTAACTAAGGAAACCCGGAGACCAAGAATTGCGAAGAACACCGGAAGTAAATGCGACCTGCTGGATCGACTGACAAACGAGACTGATAAACAAGCATGACAAAGCAAACCAGACCGGAAATGTCCAGCGAAAGGATGCACCAATCATGTTCTGATTCATATCCGTCGCCTAGACAACGGATGTACGTCAATCAGAAATCTAATGTGATTGGTCAGAGTTGGTATAAATAGAAGCGGTTTTGCAAGCCTGCTTCAGAACTTGGTCTAACACCAATTGACTTTGTTCTCTCTCTGACAGTGTGCCCCCCCTCGGTCAGCTGTCGGAGATAAAACTTAGAAGGCTCTGCCTTACAATGTAGCCAGGCTCGGGTGTTGCATTGTAAGTGCTGCACACCCTGCGGACGTGTGTCAGCGTGAGTTCTTCAACAAGTGACTTGTCCAAGGCAGAATGGTCGGCGAACTTGTGGGGTCTGGTAAATTCGTGAACCAGAATACGCTTGTAGCTGACTTCTAGTGACACGAACTCAACGCGAAGTTCTGTCACCCTGGCCCGTGACAGAAGCTTAACGCGAGGTTCTGTCACCCTGGCCCGTGACAGAAGCTTAACGCGGAGTTCTGTCACCCTGGCCCGTGACATGAGCGCAAGGCGAAGCTATGTCACACTGTTTCATAAAAACACAAGACGGCGGAGCTATGTCACTCTGTTACGTAAAAAAGACGGCGAAACTATGTCACTCTGTTTCATAAAAATGCAAAACAGCGAAGCCCTGTTGCTTTGTTCCGTAGAAACCAAAATACGGCTAAGTTCTGTCGCTTTGTTTCATATGGTGCAAACTTCTATCATCTCAAAGCAACCCAGTTTGAAGCGCCACCTTAGGAAATAATTGAAGAAGGCACGCATCACGTCATAACATCCTGTAAGATGATTCTTGTGCTGAACGTTGCACTATTAGTGAGTCACTCTGTTTCTGGTA
>Ga0210059_1005863_pt1 | contig 19737 bp, 14 predicted proteins | sample Ectturendosymbi2_FD_188042 | JGI IMG/M metagenome (GOLD analysis project Ga0210059, IMG submission 188042) | Ecteinascidia turbinata endosymbiont from Florida, USA - Sample 2 (SPAdes) (version 2) | ecosystem: Host-associated > Tunicates > Ascidians > Unclassified | place: Key West, Florida... | reverse complement strand
TCACCCACAAAACCAAATGGCCTGCATATGGGCGTTTCTGCAGTCTGTGTTTCATTTATATGCGCATACACTGTAAAATAATATTTCCTATATCATAACTGTTCAATGACTATTTTTTTCAGATCACATTTTTTTCTTTAACAGCTTTTTACAAAAAAACATTTCAGGGTTAGGTTTTTCAAAATAGATCCTACGTCTGAAAAACAAGACCAAAAATTTTTTTAAGTGCAGCAAAAGGAGCGGTAGCGATAGCTCGCTACTATTTTTATTCAGGAACGGCTGCGGTAGCAACGCTATTAAATTTAACAAATAGCCGGAGCGGTAGCGACGCTATTAATAAAGTAGCGGTTGCCCACCTGGGCTTGTGTGAGCTGTTATGAACTGCTGAATTGATGAAGCTCAAAATGATGCATACATTGCAAGCACAAATGTGCGGCTGTATTAGCGCATACCCTAGGTTGAAACATCAAAAAAACGAAACGGGAAACAAATGATGCATGCATGCATCAAAAAGTCAGCTAAATTAAGCGGGTTGAATAGGACAGTTTTGAAATTTGGCTCAGAAAATCAATGAAACATCCGTAATTATCTTTCAGTCCTTTTTTTATGAATTTCACTTGATCGCACGATCTGGAAAAAGTCACGTCACTATCAGTTTGAGTGAGTGTGCACCGCACACCTAGAGTATAGGTCCCTGCTATTGAAGAATGGGAGAATTGCTGGCATTTAAATACGCAAGACCTAGTGTTGACAAATCAACAAGTTTCGAAAAATTCAATGCAAAAATTCAAGGCATGTGACAGCAGCCTTACAATAGGAACAATCATCTTGTTACAGCATTTTAATTTTTGTAATTTTACTTTTTGGATGCCCCCTGCCTTGGATGCCCGGGGCCGTCGTCCCGTTTGTCCCCCTCTGCACTCTGGTGCATAGCTACTTTCTCGTTTTCTGATTTCTATCTCTGTTGTTCCATTGGCCACAAATTGATTTCTACTACCCTTGTCAGGCCTGCAACCCGCGGGGGGTCAATCGAGAAATTGCCACCTGCCGAAATTTTCAAAAACATTTTTAGTGGTTAGGTGCAACAACACATTACAGTACAATCATTTTCCCCTCTCTGAAATATGAGGTGGTTGCGAACCCTGACCATTGTTGTTCCATTGGCGATAAACATTCCTATGACATCACACGTGGGGAGTCATTAGAGATGCAAAATATTCGTTGCCATTGCAGTTGGCGATTCAATGTACGACCTCATTAGAACTCTTTGCCCAGTGGATCGTTTCGGTCGGATAACTGGCCTACAAACGAGTTTCAGTAGACAATCCGGGCCTCGTTACAGGCGCAAAGTTACAGTCACGTGTTTCGGGACGATAGTTAGGCTAAAATACCCAATACGTGAAAAACATTAGCGTCCGTCATGTCTAGGGCTCTCCTGAACTTCAACCGGTGTCGGGGCTGTAATCTAGGAGTTCTGCAGTTTGGGAAAAACTGGAATTTCTTTTCGCCATCGTTATTCCTCAGTCTACTCTGGCCCGGATTGGTGATGCCTGGCAGGGCATCAGTTATGGCTCAAGTAGCCTCTTTAACGAGGCATACTGAGCTCTTTAACCATGCAAGTCATTCAATTCAGGTATTGGGAGCCGATAGGCAGGTGGGAATATTTCTCCAACTTGGCAGTCCCTGCAACTAAACCTGGACCAAACACATTGGTGACGTTATTCCTTAAGACTCCCTGGCGGATGCAAAGTGCACTCTACTGATGACTGGACAACTCAGTGACCCTAACACTTTTCCTGGATCGCTTTAAATATTAAAAAAAAAACGATCATCTTCTCTCGCAAAGGTTCTGCCACACACACACACACACACAGGCGTAGGAGCAGGCAATTTTTGCGGGGTGCGAAGGATTTTTCGCCCAAATTACCCCAAATTTACCCGAAAACTTTTATGCGGCCAACTTTCTCCCTACGAATTTTTTGCAGCTGTTGATACTTTATATTTTCCTCTACCATGTTGCCATAAACTTGAAATTAGAAAATGTCGTACTTAATAACCAAATTGTGAAAAAGAACGCTAGGCTAAAGCTGCTTACTTCTCTGAAGACATGTATAGAGCTCCACCGATAAGTTTTTTTGAGCCGATATCGATGTCTTATTTTTTCATTGCCGATAACCAATGCCGATATTTTTGCTACACTCAAGCACTGTATTTTTTTCCGCATGAGGCAAAATAAACACTCCTGGAAGCTATTTTGCCTTCAACCAAACATGATTGGCTGAACCGATAACATGACAAGTTTGGAAAGCATGACTTGTTCAGTTGATTGTGATGTCTATCTCTGCAACATGTATTATTTTTAGTAACAACTCCCAAAAAATATTTTATAACACTGCCTCAGTAGTATCGTAGAGTAGTGAATATGCATAAACCAACTCACAAGCTGTTTTCATGTACTGTTACGGCATATTTTCATCGGTCGTAGGTACTGCATTCAATAGTCTCAGTCTATATGGGATTGCAACCAATAAAAATACCCTAAAAATTTTCATTTTTTATTTAGTTGCACGTCCAGTAAGACCTGTGAACTTCCCTACAGCGATCATACTATTTTTACGTGCTCCCAATTGTCTTTCCATGTGACAAATCGTGGGCTGCAATTTTGGGTATTTTTAAGGTCTGTGTTCTCAAAATCCTATCCACACTGTTGGAAACCAACAACCTTTCGGAGTATCTTGGCACTTTATCTCGAATGACAGCCTTCGTTAGATGGTGTGCTATCTTTCTCACGTCGATTCCTGCAAAGTTATGTGTAAAGATGTGGCTAGCTGCTCCTATTGCTCTTTTACTACCTGAACTGCTCTGGCCTTTGATGTTCCACATCTTTGTACTTTTAAGCTTACTCTTGAATTTTTTCTATTTATCCTTTCTGTTTCTGGTATGTGCGCTTGCCTACATCTAATTATAATTATTATCATGAATAATTATTTTTTTATGAAAAATAATGTGTGCTTGACATTAATGTGTGGGTCTCTCCAATAGGAAAAAATTAACAAACAAACCGCAACACAACAGCAAAACCTGATTAAAGGCGTTGGCTTTGATTTCAAAGAGGTGCAGGTAAGAAACGACATCAAAATATGTACAAGTTAAAATATTAGGACTAACTAAAATTCAAACCATTACGTTTGTTTGTAAAGAAGTGTAGTGCATCAACAACACTTCATACAGAAAATTTGTGGCCCAAAATATACAACCCTTCCAACATATGTGAAAATGATTTTTATTTCTTGCGTTAAGTGACAATGGACTTACTGGTAAAGCAAGTTTGAAAGCCAGGGCCGCTGAAAATGAACCGAGGTACAGTCTGGCTATATATTACAATAACGATGTGAAAACGCATGTTTGGAACGTTTTGGCAGCGCAGTATTAAAAAAGATCTGTGTGAGCACATACGACATGATTATACGGTTTTCCGAGTCTGTCGAGGCTCAATCGAAAATTGCGTGGCTTTCTGACGCCTGAAGGCAACCATAAACTGGGTTTAGGAGAAGTGAAGGTGCAGCGACTGCTGCCATCAGTAAAGCGGAGTGTCATGGTTCAATTATAAAGGAACTCACTGTCAAAATACATTTCACTCATACCCTGCAACTGCACAAACAAAGGTTTATAACATTCTATGCATGCGTTTCACATCAGCTTTTATTCCTTATGATTTGCATTTACAAAAGTCGATAAAAAACTCACATTGCAAACAACTTGAAAGAAGCCATGCCGTCTATGTGGGGTCATGACGCTATCACCAGTCACCAAGCCCCACCAAAGGCCATTGTTGTGAAACAAGTAAGTTTAAAGCCCGTCCATAATTAAAAAACTTTGTTTACTTTATACTTTCGTGGTAGCAATTCGTGTCAGCAGACATGACACACTCGCGAGATCCTGCAACCTCAGCGCTGAATGAACCAGCGTGAGTGCAACTAAATACAATCACTTGGTAACGAGATTTTTTATGGAAAACCGCAGGGAAGAAGACCACTCAGATAAAAGTAACTTTAAAAATCTTCTCAAAACCAGTTACAAAACTGAAAAGGTGGCAACATGTGCGGATGAACTCCAGTGTAGCCAATGAGTCGATAGAAATATTTTTGCGCATTGTCGTCACTGGCGATTCTAGAATGAAAAAAGTGGGGGGGCACTGCGGGGCCAAGGAAAAAGTAGGGGGAGCTACATGGATGTCTATCTTGCAGGTGATTTTTCATTGTTTTGAAGATTAAGTTGCTATGATTTACCTTATCAAACCCAACATAGGCTTGTGAATATCATTAAAAATGAACTAGCGTTAATATTCACTAGGGACACCTAATCGCCAATGTAAATGCAATCACACACGTGTACTGCTATGTCGAAAATTCTGTGCTAACCATGCAACTTCCACAGCACTGCACATGCGAATCGAAATACCATTTTCCGTCCACAATTGTGCCAATATATTTGTATTTTGTTTTGGTTCAACGCACGTTTTTTTACTATGCCGCTGACAAAAGATCTTTATAGGAGCATGAGGGCTAAGGATTGAAGTGAATGACGATGACCATTCTCTTTTTCTGGCGTTGAGAATTGGTTATAGTTACATATAATGTGTGGAACAAAACGCCTGAATCCTTTTTTTCAGATTACACGAGGCCAGTGAGGTAGGCTACTCAATAAATATGTAATGAGAGTGTGGCGAGATAGCTTCACCGCTGGCTTTTTCGTTAGTTTTATTGTGACCGTGTTTGCTCTTGACATTGTCACTGCAGCCCAACACTGTTCCCCCCAAAATGCTTACAGGGGTCCCCAATAGTGATTTCTAAAAGATATATCGACATTTCGGCACGAGGCCAAATGGCCTAAACAACAGAACCGTCGCCAGAAAGTCTTCAGTGCCATCTAGAATCTGTTTGATTAAACAAGGTGATCCGTCCTAAAACCAAAACTTAATTGCTCAAATAGTCTATTAACGCCAACAATGCTGACGTTTCGACAGCGTTCCTAACCTATCTACACTGGATAGCTGAAACATGATTTAGTAAAAGGCTTCAACATGAAGGTAAAGCAGCAGGGCCAGGAAAATCAAGAAATGAAAATAACAGAAATGGTGACCTTAAAATTATTGATGTGAACTTGACAAACGAAGGAGGGCATGCCTTGCTCGTCTTGACAACACGTTATTGATAGACTGGTAAGCACCCTAGGCCAGGGCTGCCTTTTTAGCGGATTTTCCGCTAGATCTGCCGGATTTTATTCCTTTCTAGCTGCTAAATAACTGGTCTGGCCGCCTACATCCCCTAGATTATAACGGATAATTGGTCTAGCGGCCTATACATTTGGTCTTATTCAAGCGGATTCCAGCGGTATTTTACAATTTTTCTCGATTGAAAGATCTTTTCAGACTTGGCAACCCTGCCCTAGGCAAGATCCATTCAAGCGCCCACCCGTCATACAAAGATCCTTACTCTACATATCATCACATTGTACATTGCGGAAATAAGGAAGTTTTTGTACATTTGAAAAGTTGATTAGATGAATAATATGAAATTGAAATTAATAACAAAGTATTGACCCTATGCAGCAAACCTGAAAAACTGCATGAACGTGTGTTCCATTCACTTCATCATGTTCATTCACTTTTACTTGGTGGACGTTCGTCATTTTGAAATCTACATAGTTGTATATTTCTTGGCTCTTTTTGGCGCCCCGTTTGGCCTAGCGCTTTAGGCAGCCGCCTAGTTTACCTAAATGCAGCACCGGTACTGATCAGGCGATGTTATTCCAAGTAACAGCGACAGGCACTGGTCCGTCTATAAATTGCAGGACAGAAAAGGATACGGATTGACAAAAACTTCAGATTTCTAGTTTTTCATATTTAAATTTGGGGGGTTAAATTTTGTTTGGGGGGTTTTAGTTCTGATTTGTGGGTCCTCTGTAACAACGTGGCCCCCAATTGGGTGTATGGAGGGCGGTTGATGCGGCTCTGGTTACTGATATCGAGGGAATTCAGAACAAAGTAATAGGTTTATGAATTAGAACAACTTGACTACTGACATCCGGTTTTGTGGTAGCTTATGGACATTTTGTGATTGTGGTGTAGCTTAACCATAGCAATGTTATGGAACTACTATTACGAGTGTGCAGCGTGGACAGGTGAGGACAATTCAATGCAGTATGCAGTTAACAGCATCGAGGTTTCGGCACCAGTTGCACTAAATAGGACAGCAGCGCCGCAGATAGGTGTGCATCGGCGTGTACGTGATAGCAAGATGTAGCAGCAGGCGTTAAACGTTTTTTTGCAGAATATTCCCAACAAAGCCGTTCATTTTATTATTCACACTGATTTTTCTTCTGACTGATTCTAAAAAACTGACTTTTGAACCCTGTGTTGATTTATGACTGTCTTGTCATACGCGAAACACGTACTACAACTCTAAACCAAAAAAGATTCAGACAAAAAGACAATGAGCAGCAACGTAATTCTCATACAGATCACTGCACAGGCTACGATCAAATTTTGTATCATCACCTCAACGTAACTTAATCCTTCGATTATCATGTGGACTGTCAAATTCATCAACGAAATCATCTAAATCTATTTTTCAGCTCGTAGGCTACCTTTGAATTGAAAGTATATCAACGTTAACCAATCTTTCACTGGTAATGGAATTTTCCTGAGAAATAGAGTTAAAACTGGGTAGAGTTAAAACTGTAGTCACGAACCACTTACGTAAGATGATTTGTGGTTGTATACATAAGGCAGTCGAATGCAATACCAAAGCCAGGATAAACTGAAATAAATTAACTGAAACCAATTCCTCACGCTTTCACAAACCTTTTGCTACTGGGACAAGCAGCAATCTGCTGACATTAATATAATCCAGTTACATCTCACACTGAAGTGCACGAAAGATCAATTTTCCCACTTCTGTAACTGTTTCTTACTTTCGAAATGGATTTTTCAACACTACGACGACTGTCTGACTAAATTTCACGCAGGATACGAGCAACCCCGGTGTGTGTCGTCATAAAGAACTATAGTTACCCCACCGTCAAAAACAACAACACAGCTTATCATGCATTCGGGAAATATTGAATGCAGGCTAGAGGGTTTCCAAATTATCGTTTAAAATATTGCTGGCCGAAACCTTTCTACTGCATATGTCTGAGGTTGTCTTGATGGCCAGTATTTTACTGCTAATTTAGCAGAGGCCGGTATTTTGAGAATCAGTGTCTGAAGGCGGTATTGTGAAAATGAATTTGCTGTAACTTCAAAAGGAACTAACCCAGAATTTCTCAAATCACAGTGACTCTTGCAGTGAATCTTGTGAGGACAGTTTCTTCAGCGAAGTTTATTTCCTGCTGTTGACCCAATCCTTGGTGCGATTGTCACGTCACACACGCATACCGAAATGTAACGAATCAGTCAAAATACGGGCATAATTATTAATTGTGGCTTAACAATACGAATTGTCTCTTCTTTCCCTGCGCCGCTCACGAATTGCGACACAGCTTAGATCTGGCGATGTTGACAAAATGGCCGGTATTTTTACAAAACGCATTTGGCAACCGTGCGTATGTCAACCAAACACACTTAAACGGGAAAATAAGAAAAAAAACTGGGGAATCATGGCCCACCAAGGCCCCCCTTAGAATCGCCACTGATCGTCGTTATTACAGGTACAGAATAACACGAAGTTAATCCAGATGAAAAACAGCGCAGATCTTTTTAAAAGGCTAATTGCTTGGGACTCTGTTTCAGGAATCCTTTAGCAGCAATAACAACAAACGTAAAGTACAGTATATAAGCGTTTCGTCTACTTATTGATGATTTGAAGATGGGCTTATCGACCGCTACAGTCAGACTTGAGAAATCTTTACACTGCGCTGTGTAACAAACTGCTTTCTTTTATTGGAGAGAAGATGTGGCAATGATTAAAGTATCGTTTGAATGTTGCGGTTTGTAGATTGAGCGTTTCTTTTGGAGTGTAGACCATAAATGCTACTTTGTTTTTAAGCAATCTTACAAAAAAGATGTGCACAACGTCAACACGTACTTTGCCTTTACTAGTTGTTTAAGAAGTGGTCGACTTTTTGTAATATTCCTCACTTTAACAGGCTAAGCTTATTTTAATCGTATTTTGGAAACTCCTACCTAATTTCCAGCAGCGCAGCGCTTTTTGTGGGGAAGAATAGTTAAGCGCTTTATTATTATGCATTGTTCCCGACATTATGTGAAATGATTCGAATACAGAACCGTGCAACTTGCAGGCTGCATTCAAATTATATTAGGAAATTTCTTTACATGTGAATGCTGCTCTTTACTACAGGACCACCATATGTTACAAAACATGTGGAACGAGGTGCACGCATCACCAAATTTTTAAATTTTTTATTGATTTTGTAGGTTACTACCCTTTGCAGTCGTACCATAGGGAAATATCGATATAGTTTAAGCAGTTGGAAACAAAATAATTTTCAGCTTGTTGGAAAGCTTGCATACTGTGTCGTATCATTTTGAGGAAATAGAACAGCCGAAAGACGCATTACCAGTGAGAAAAGAGATTGAAATTGTTCTCAGAATGAAGAGACGCTTTGTAAGTTTACACCTGCGATTACTATACGACGTATGTTTCTAAGGAATTGTTCATTCGCTTCGAACATCAATGCATTTCAATAAAAAAATACAACAATGTCAAGTTCCACTCAACTAAAATATGTCAAGGGAACTATGTTAACCTGTAAGCAGTCTCAACTGTTACATAGTAATTAAATTAACGATATAGAAATTCAATGTCGACACTCTACCACAATATCAGAAGTAACTACAGAAGATCGCATACATCACAAAAACGTGTGGCTGGTTTTAGCGTACCTAAACTGAAGAAAGAAACCGTTGAATTTGACTCGGGGCGTTTACAAGACTTACTCATAGTCGTCGGGACCATCGTATTGCAGAATGTCACCGTATCTTTCTTCTTCCTCATCCAGTAATGCTTTTGTCGCAGCGTCGGTAGCTTGACCCATTAAGTAAATAGCTTCAAGTCTTGCGCCGTTTATGTACGAAACAGAGTTCCATGTACGACGTAAAAGCTCACGGCGCTTGAAATAGTTGGTCTTAGACTTGATGAAAGTCACCAACTTCCAGTTCACCGCTGTAAACAACCAAACACAACTGCCAAACGCGCTGTTGAAAATTTTGCATTGTAATAAACCTTGAAGGCAACCTTCACGCGTCCGATGCCTACTACTGACCACGGTTTTGCATTTTTCAGTTAAAAATATCAATCGCATGGCTGTAACGGAGTTGTGGGCGTATGTTTTGCATCCATGTGTAGTCTCAGCCTCTGAGCAAAATAATCGTAAAATCAAACCAAGCATATTTTATGTCTACAACATTAAACTCCCTATCTACAGCTGATTCTGCAAGTACGCTGGATTCCAAATATGCTGCTTATTGGGCAGGAAACGCAACCGCCTTTTTTCAAAGTGTTGCAACAAAATATTTAAAGCTTCTAGCCATTTTATCATTTTTGGGCTTCAATCAGCCAACAAAAAGATCCCGAAACAAACAGGATGGAAAGGATGGATAAATGAAGCATGTACTAACGCTGGGTGGTTCTGAGGAGAAAGCACAACAAAAAGCAACACCTCAATGCATATACTTCCCATGTCAGCTGTAGTGATGATTGCTGCATGTCTGCTCGTGAAGCAGGCACACCACTGTAAGGCCTGTCCCACATAAACGTGCCCTCGACAAAGCTTTCGAGGTACCCTGTCATCCTCATATGTTACTGTGCAAGCGGCGCGACCGCGTGTCCAAGAGTATAAGTTAGGAAGTTGCTAAATATGAAACGCGCAGGAATGATAACCAGGCCCGTAACCAGCTTGGAGCCCAAGGAGGGGCGAAGAGTTTTCTGAGAGGGGCCCAATTTTTTTGAACTATGTCCAATATTTTAAAACTATATGCAACACATTTTTCCAGGGAAGGGACGAAAAATTTTATAGGGGGGCTTCGCCCCCCTCTGGTTACGGGCCTAATGATAACTACCATCGCACATCGATGGTCACGCGCGCCAAGAAGGACCGCGTTCGGGCATTAGACCTAAAAACCGTTCGAAAAAATTGCGAAAGCCTCCTCCCCCATCCACAAGGTCACACGTGTCGATGGCTGGACGTCTGGGGAGACTGTCAGTGTTGCCAACTTGTATATATATATGTACAGTATATACAGTATATACCAAATTTCAAATGTTTGGTATATTTTCGAAGTGCTTGGTATACAAATTTTTGATTTCGTATATATGACGCATTTGGTATATTTTTGTCGGAGGGTTTAGTTGAGATTTCTACCAATTCGTTTTGTTTATTACAAAGGGAAACAGAGAAACTATGACAGTGGTGTTAAAGTTATATAAAAACGTTCAGTGATTTCGCTTAACATTGTAGTAAATATGCATTGTGGGTAAGCGGAAAATGAGTCTGGAAGAGAGCTGAGTTCTACAAAAGGTATACGATTTTAGTCAGCCAATGCATCGAAAGGTGGCTGTGTGCAAGAGTGATAAAAAGATTTAGCAATGAGTGACTGATAGTTTGCATGGCTTGCAAAGCACTATTGTGCTGGTGCTGTGTATCCCTTCTGCAGCAAATTGTCAAAAAAGAAGATTTCCCACTATTGTGGAGCATAGTAACAAGCCGGGCCACAAAAGAAATCAAAATGCAGTTGCAGGTGTTGGAGGGTTGAATTTTCCAGTGGCTTATAAATCTGTCATTACTAAAGCTTAGAAAGCAGAACTTGAGCTTGCAGGATCTCTATGTTAATTATCTACGTGAAACAATAAAAAGGCATTGAAAAAGCTGCATTGAATTGCAAGCAGATGTAAATTTGGTATATTTTTAGACTAGATTTGGTATATTCGTTGAAAGAAGAGTTGACAACACTGGAGACTATTAAGAACGGCACAGATTGCTTCTCTTGGAGACTTGAAAGCGACACGTAAACAGCAATCTTGCCAGAAGCTGGTGATCGGAAACATTACTTCATTCATAGCGAACGAGCATGTACCAGTCGAGAAATCTAAACGATATTCCCTGGATATTGTAGGCATCCTTTCGACCAAGCGATTGTTCAAAGCAGCTGTCGATTCATAAGCTGCTCGGGTATGTAGTAAGCGAGTCTACTTGACGGCAAACAGCAAACAAACCTCCCTGCTGGAACAAGCGCTGAATGATACTATCGAAACAAAGAAATTTGCTTTCAAGGCCTGGCTTTGTTTCGACAGTATCTTTCAGCGCTTGTTCCACCAGGGAGGTTTGTTTGCCCTTGGAGCTGCGGGCTTCCATCATGCAGTCAAAGAAGAAAGTTCTGAAGATATTAGTTAATGCCTGGCTTCAAAACTTTCTTATTTGACTGCATGATGTACCGAAGCATGGGAGACCGCAGCTCAAGTGTGAGAAAAATAAAGAAGCAATCTTGGGAGAAATTTGGACATAAATACATTCCAATCACTGGCAAGTCAACGAAGTGTTCAGGAAAACCATTCAACCTCTCTCGGCGAAGTCAACCGGCTAAATTGAGAGGATTGTTTAGAAAAATGTCGTAAGCATTTTAAGTTCAATGGTTCCAAGTCGGTTCCACATGGATGAAAAAAGTATGCGTTGGAAACCCTTTTGAGAGGAGTCGGCCACTCCCATGCAGTACCTCTCTATGAACCAAATCAAAACAAAAATTGTGAGAGCAACGATTTAATTTTTCAAAAAAACTGCAACGAATGGTCTACCCAGTGTTACTCAAACGTTTTTGATCCATCGGCCCCTTTTCAATCTGGACACATTGTTGTCGCCCCCAAGCTTGATGAAGCAAACACAAGGTAGTATTTTTAAAGTATTATATTTGAAGAAATCGATACATACAGTGTCCCCAGTTCAGTGTGATGGATGCGCTTGGTGGCCTTCACAAAGCTTCGAAATATTGGGAGACATTTTAGTGAGGCACAGTAGATCACTTCGCTTATGAATCTAATTGCAAGAAACTAATAAGTTATAATAGTAGTCTACTGAAGTAGCACAATGATCGATTAGTGGTTGAGCGTTTTCGACCCCTTTGTATTGTTTTGCCCCCAATCTCCCCTTTGAGAACCACTGGTCTTCTACCCAGTCCTTGCCGTGCGGGCTTCACTAACCAAACACAACGTTATATATTTGAACAAAGCAGCGTGGTAAAAACCTGAAAACACTGATAACAGCGCAATCTGTGCTGTTCGTTTAGGCATTGTCTATTGACATGCGTTATTTGTTGCGTACTTGCATCGCAAACATGACTTGACTTGGTAAATGTCATAGGTCTGTACCAAAAAAAAAACGGTGTAGTTCTCACTCCAGCATACTTGACTAGAAGCAGGAAGTGCTGCACTTCCAAACAGCTAATGGTCAAGCAATTTTTTAAAACTTCTTGACAACAAAGTGATAAACAAAATCAACCTTTTTTCGGTTACGCGGTGTCAAAGCCGTTGCACCACTCAATCGTACGCAGATTACTGGCAACTCGTAACAAAGCAGACCTGAAATTACTGTTAACTGCGCAGTCGAAAGCAAACCTGATCCGCTTTGGTTTGGCTTTGATAGTTTGTTCCGCTGCCAATCAGCCTGAAATCCGTTAATCATACTAACGGACTGATTACCACACGTCATGCTTGCTGAGCATTTCCTGTTTGCAAGTCATCCCCAATGACTCGTCTTTGCGCAGCTGCTAGGCTCATGTTGTGTGCAGGATTAGTTGTACGGGGGTGAAGTGAATGCGGTTGGGAGGTTCAACGTGGAGAATGAGTTGTGTTGCCTACCCGATAAAAAATCAGAAGTGAAGTGAATTATCGCCACAAAAAACGTCGCTCCGGGGTCTTATCCAAGCACAACTTTGCGTCTCTGCAAACGGCTTGCTCATATGGTTACAAATGTACAGGAAGTAACCGAATGTACGATGAGATGCAACCTCTATTAAAGTTTTATTAAACCTAAATTTCGAATCACCATCCCTTTTATCACTAGAATTTTGTCTTTTTGGGTGACTGCACTATATGTCACCCGATATTAAAATGAATACAACCGTTTGCATTTAACACAGTGTTGCCAGATTTCAAAAAGCTTTATAGTTAAACGTCACAAAAAATTAGCCAAAAGTAGCCAAAATTGGCAAAAACCTACAGGCAACTTTCAAAACTAATGAAAAATTCAAAAGCCATTAAAAAGTGCTGTTTGTCAATTCTGTGGACTGTAAAAAATTACTCTCTGGCGCATATAGGAACCATGCACCATGCAGTCTTTGCAAAACCAATTTGTAAAGGCAGTGGATGCAGATGGTGTACATACTATCGCACCTGACGTAATGATTATGACATGTATCCACAGCCTCCGCCATTTACAAAACTATTTACAAATGCAAAACGAAACAACTGATTACTGCGGTCAGAACTTTTTTGAAAACCAAAGTTTAACAAATCACCATGCAGCCGCATGTTATTATGGGAAACGGCATTACGCTGGTGTTTATTAGAAGCGTAATGGCTATTTAAATCTGATCGATGTGCTCTGATTTCGCAACGACAAAACTTGCAACAGGCTTTCTCAGCATTACTTTGCACTTCTCGAATCCATGTTTTAAAACCATTCACACCTTCACATTCTTTGAAACCTGACCCCAACGGGAGAATTGCCTCGGGCCCCCGTGATCAAATTTATTTGTTTCAAATAAAATACTCGTTTGAAAAATTGTCGCGATTCAGAAGCGATACAAGAATACAAATCTGCCGAAGTTGCATGAAGTACCATTTATTGATATCTCTTATCTATACAAATTTGACTTTCTGCCAGTTTTAGTAATCACTACTGAATATATTTTCGGTGTTATTCATTGCAAATATATTTGAATTTTGCTTGTACATTTTTCCTAATAATCATTTTTTTGGCATGGGTATGATTATCTATTCGTGCACCACGCCAACTGCACAAATGCCACGTAAACGATATTATTTGCGTGCTAGAGCTTGTCCTGCTGTGTTTGCTGTTTAGCAGGGTTGCCAACCTGCCTTCGCCAAAAAACGCCAGACCTTGTCCCCCAAAAGCCAGATAGCTCTCTTGAGACGTATACACACAAACATGCACGCAGGGGCGTGACGAGGTTAGATGCCTCCCGCGGCAAGAAGCAAGTTTGGCGCCCCCGTGTTCGAACCTGAGGTCTTTCGAAAGCAAATGCACTATATTGAATAAAGTACTTTCGACTTTGTTGGGACTTTTCGGCGCCCCCTTACAGTCATTCGACCCCCAGGAAGTGTTTCCCCTTGCCTCCCCATCGTTTTCCCCCGGGATGCATAACCAAATACAAAATAGATAATAAAACTCGTCAGAAACATCGATATAATACAATTCCAATCTTTAGAAGCATTTTCTTTCCCCGTTGTTACACTGTCGCACATTTGTGCTCTATAAAATACACCGAAAATTGTCAGGGCAACAGTAAAATCTTTGCTATATTCTTTGCACCCTGCATGGTCATAGACTCTCGTCAGAAGTGACTTGTAATGAATATGCAGCTCAGAAAGTGTTTTCCTAGAGCCAAGCTTTTTCTACTGAAAAAAGCCAGATTTTGTCTAGCTTTTTTCGATTTTCAAAAAGGCCAGAATTTCAACATCTGGCTTCAAATAAGCCAAACTGGCAACACAGCTGTTTTGTATCATTGTTCCCGTAACTTATTATGCCGTATGGAGGTAGCCACACCCGAACTGCAACCCTTTGTTAAGTCACAAAGTGTAACGTATGGCGGAAACGCACTTTCTTCCGATGGTTACTATCATTGTTTTGCATTACAAATATAAGAAGCTAGTCACACCATTTACACCACATGCTACTGCGTGGTCCGTCAGAAATGGTTTTCATCAGTCCATTTGTAGAAGAAAAGAGATTGCAGTGTTTAGCTAGCGTGATGCCGGCATCTGTGATACCATCAGTTCAGCAGCTAAATAAGCGCAAGGATCTGCCAGTGTCATTTCAAACGCCGCGATTGCAGCAGAACTTTCAAGCAGCAACGCAAAAGCAGTGGCGTTAACCAGAACACCTGAAAATGTAAGTGAAAATCACGACATAAGCTTCGAAGCAGCTTTCACACCCAGCGTAGCGGGCCATACTGACATGTTATTTTTCCGGTGTTTTTGTTTGTAATCTCTGGTTTCTGCTTATTGCTCGGGTGAATGTTGTTTCTTGACGAGTCACTCTCTAGTCCGTGAAACATTTTTTCTCAGTAAGAATAGTCTCTAGTGTTTATATCACAAACTGTCTTGTCGCAGCTAACGGTACGTGCAGTTGAGTATGCACATCTCGACTACCGGGAAAAGCAAACGAGAACATTGCGAATCAGCGAACGCAATCTTTACAAAGGATGCCGTCATGCATTACGTCATATGGACCCTACAGTGAAAATTGCCCCGGGCCCCGATACCCTTTCATCGGCTCTGCCTGACCCCACTTTTTTATCAATAATAACATTAGCACCAGAAGCTACTAAGAACATTTGAGTGTTTTAGACCAAACTAAGCTAGAGACCTCGCATGGATAAGGTGATGACCTAATTCCAGTAACCTGTAGAACGTTATCCAGAATCGAAAATTTCACAAAACATTCTGTTGGAACAGGGGTTTACATCTAATTAATATACAGCAGGGGTCTCCAATTTTTTTTGCCAGTTGGGTCACATAAACTACTGCACAGCAGTTAAAGGGCCAGACATCTTACGTAATGTGATTGTTTCGAAATAAGTTACATCCTACTAAATCAACACATGTTTCGTAAATATATTTTTTTTCATTGACAAAATATCTTCGCGGACCGGATTTGGCCCGTGGGCCGTAGTTTGGAGACCCCTGATCTACTTGTTAGCTATTTTTATCTGAAACTGGGCACAAGTGTCCCATTCTTCCATTTAGCTTCTCATAAGACACCAAAAATAAATCTGTTAAAATCTAATAGGACCATGTTCTCTGGAAGAATCGTATCGGCATTTATACAACTTAGGGCGTTCCCCATCTTTTCTTCGAGTAGGTAGATTCAATGCAGTCCAGCACGCATCTACTACATCGATCTGTCAAGTGACAAGTTGATCACTGAAACCTAACTAAACAGGGTTTTCACTAGACTGAAACAACCGGCACTGGTACAACAACTTACACATCCGGAAAAATGAATTTGGGGGCGGTATACTATATGAAGCTGATTTTTATAACTTTTTTATGAACCACACACTGGTCTAAATTTTGTACAAAAATCTGCCAAATTTTCCGTCGAAATATTACGAAAATAGCCGAAAAATCCGCTACCCGCCAAACGCAAATTTTACCCGCCAACCAAATCAAAAATAACCAAATTTGGCAGAAAAATAGCACATCTGGCAACACTGATTTCACCACAAAACTGATAATTTCAAATATTTTTTAAAAGTGGTATTTCCGGTAACGATGCGTTTTTGCTAAAGGGAAAAATATGGGGAAAACTTGATACCAATTTTGTGTTTTTGCAAGTCTGCAGGTATTTTGACATTACCTTGTGTTTTTATCACCGTTTTCGATTACACTGACCATCGAAAGGAACCCTTTCCCAGCAAAGAATCAGACAACAAAATCTTGCGGAGCATACATTTCGCCTACCAGTTAGGAATCATCAGTCTAATTTAAAACCCTGGAATACTATCGTGGGCCTGGCAGACCGGGTCAAATGAGATCACTCACGTGAAACTACGTAAGCGCGCGTCGGAGCGCTTTCCATGCTTCAGTCGCTTCATTTTTTTGTGTGACTTGTAAATAGGTGCGCTTGCGGTCAGCCACGATTTTTTCGATTTTCCACAGGGATTGAGTTCGGTCTGGAAGACCCGACGGAAATATTAGTGTGAGGTGACGTTTTCACGATGACCTGACGTTATGGTTAGAGGGAGTTTTGCGCCAGGTGGCTGTAAAAAGTTCAAACTCACTCGGCGCATGCTTCTACGGTCTTGTCAGCAGTATACAAAAGAAGTTTTTCACGCCCATAATTCTTTTATGAGTAATTCAGTTCAGGTATAATGACGCCTTCGTTATATTTAGCCTACTTACTTTTCAACAAACATCGTATGATATTTGAGTAAAGTAACTTTGTTATTGCTCAAGCTGCTCAGTGAGACTTATATTTTCAGTGTAGTTTTTGTGATATACTGCAGTTGTAGGAAAGTATATTTTTTTATTTTTGAAAACCGAGTCTGGCACACCCGACGTTAGTATTTACGTGATAAAAATCGAGCGATAGTAATCCAGGGTTTAAACAGAATCTTTTTCGATTACTGTTGGGGGTAACAATCCATACGTTTAGATCTAGTGGCTACTACCGCTACGAAGCAAAACGTTAATATGAAACTGAAAAATACGGAATATTCCACAAAAATACTTTCTAAGTTTTTTCCAAGCCGCAGTAAGTTTTGGATCAGAGGCCCAAGTGCGTTGACACTGTTGCGATCGGAAAACCCGAGTGGCAAGTGCGCAAAGCATCACATTGTGGCAACAAGCAACAATAGAGATCATGCGCCACAATCACTCTGGGTTTTAATCTTCGCGCACATCCCGTTCGTGGTGAATCGCACATTCAACGCAACGCCAACGGAGAGGTTGCAACAACACGTTTTGGAGAATCACACGTCCTCTGTCAAATGTCGCTTTATCATAAGTTGTTAAAGCTTTACTAACATAACTACAATAGTTTGATGGGTACACGTTCAAGACAGCCAACACATGTTTTCACAACATTTTTGCAGCTATTCGACAAGGTTGGGAACCGGGCCCATCGCAAGGGGTTGGGCAGGCTAAGCACCTCCCATCAAGATCTAGTCTGCCCAATGAAGCTATTTACGTTCATTGTATACTACAAAGCCCCAAACTCAAGCAAGAGTACAATCAGTGGCGATTATAAGGGGGGCCTGGGTGGGCCATGGCCCCCCAGATTTTTGCTTGGCCCCCCAAGTTTTTTTATGAATTTCCCGTTAAGTTTCCTTGGTTGACACATACAGTAGCCTAAAAAACTTTGGGCCAGCAAAATTTAAACGATAATTTAGAAACCCTCTAGCCTGCATTCAGTATTTCCCAAATGCATGATAAGCTGTGTTTTTGTGTTTGACGGTCGGACAACTAGAGCTGTTCATGACGACACACAACAGTAGTTGCTTGGATCCCGCGTGAAATTTAGTCAGACTGCGGTCGTGGTGTTGAAAAATTCATTTCGAAACTAAGAAGCAGTCGCAGAAATGGGAAGATTGATCTTTCGTGCATTTCAGTGTGAGATGGAACTGGAATACATTACGGTCAGCAGATTGCTGCTTGCCCCAGTAGCAAAAGGTTTGTGAAAGCATTAAGAATTGGTTTCGGTTAATTTAACCGAATTTATCCTGGCTGCAGTATTACGTTCTGCTGCCTATTTGTTTACGGTATATGACTTCGAAACATCTTAGGTAAGTGGTTTGTGACTACAGTATTAAATCTGCTCACACATGTGCTGCAACCTCATAGAATTTTGTGCGGGTTTTCTGTAATTATTCAGAAGCAGTTCTTTCGCGTATGGCAGCTCTTTATCCCGTAGGTCAAACATTTCTATCAGAAAAACACTTGAAAGAATTCGCACATCATATTCATTTAGTGAAATGATTTAAAAAACATGAAATAACTTTGGCAGATAATTTGTTTCGGAAGGAGTCGAAGCTACATATATCGCTCGAACAAGTTTTTTCATTTGTAGCTAGCCTGCTTAAAAAGCTGCGTTTGATCGTTGCTGGTAGCTGTAACTCTTGCCGCCACGAGCACTTCATCCGAGAGAAGTTTTTGAAAAATGAATTTAGTGAAAACAATTCCAATAAACTCCATGATCAGTGAAAGATTGGGTAACATTGATCTACTTTGAGTTGACAGGTACGAGCTGAAAAATAGATTTAGATGATTTTGTTGATGGATTTGACAGTCGACATGATAATCGAAGCATTGTTACATTGAGGTGATGATATAAATTCTAACGTACACAGTGCAAGGATTTGTGTGATAATCATGTTGCTCATTGTCTACTTGTCTGAATCTGTTTAGGTTTAGAGTTAGTGCGTGTTTCGCTTATGGCAAGACAGTCATAAATCAACCCAGGTTTGAAAAGTCGGCTTTTGAGGATCAGTCAGAGGAAAATGCAGTGTGAATATTGAAATGAACGACTTTGTTGAGAATATTCTGCTAAATAAGTTCTACGCCTGCGGTTAAATCTTACCATCAGGCACACGCCCTAAAACCGATACACACATTCCTATCTGCGGGGCTGCTTTGCTACTTGAGGTGCCGCTGGTGCCGAAACTTCGCTGCTGTTAACTGCATACTGCATTGAATAATCGTCACCCTATCCACGCTGCAGATGGGCATCAGACTCGTAATAGCAGTTGCATAACACGCAATAGTAGTTGCATAACCACATTTTCTGATAGTGAGGACAACCCTTTGAATGACAAAGACATCTAAATAACTGCACCGTCAAATAGTTAAAAATTGTTGATGAAAAAAACAGTCAGTGAAAATGACTTCGCTTATCCCGAAGAAGTATACAAGCATCGAAAAGATTCAAACTCATAGTTGATTCCATGGTAAAAAAGCTGGCATTCGCTGAGAAAACGCTGTA
>Ga0210059_1005862_pt1 | contig 19738 bp, 15 predicted proteins | sample Ectturendosymbi2_FD_188042 | JGI IMG/M metagenome (GOLD analysis project Ga0210059, IMG submission 188042) | Ecteinascidia turbinata endosymbiont from Florida, USA - Sample 2 (SPAdes) (version 2) | ecosystem: Host-associated > Tunicates > Ascidians > Unclassified | place: Key West, Florida... | reverse complement strand
GAGCGCGTTTGTCAATCGTCTTGCGCAATATGTTCACATGCACACCGGTAGGATGCATACATTTTTCAATTTTACTTGCTTACTGATATCGTTTACAAGGTAGGCTATCTGCTTTAATCGATTACCAACCTTCTCTAATAATTTAAATTATGGCATTTTTAGATGAGTTTTTTTCCGTAAACTTAAAAGACTAACTCCTGCTTGATCATATTTTGCAGAAGTGAGAGATGAACGTGCATTTACATCGATTTAAAACAAGTTTCCGTATTCTTGGAAGGTGCAATTAAGGTTTATAAATTCATCTGAAAAGAATTATCACTTTTATTAACTAATACAGCTGAAGGTCGGAGTCGGTCTGGAGTCGGAGAATCGAAATTGCCCCTGAGTCGGAGTCGGATGACGGGACTTCCGACTCCGCAGCCCTGGACTGGTGATAACCACTCGGTATGGCTTGCTAATATTGCGGCACACTACATAATTATTAAAATAGCTGGTGAATTGAAAACATCTGAGCTGTTCAAATATTTTATTGGTGATATCATCTGGGTTTCGTTCGGAAAACAACAAACAGAGTGTATCAAACATCACCTGAAAAAAAGACTTTGATTTAGATCTTGACTTCAGACAAGTTAACACTAACGATATTGGAGCAAAGTTGAGTTTTTGGACGTTTGCCATCACATTACAGATTCTTCATTAAAGCTTTACTGTATAGTCCATCTAAACTTTCGTTGAAGACTGATTGTCTTTCATTTAATCTTCTCAGACGAATGGCTTCACTATACACAATCGACTTAAAAGTAGATTGAGGATGGTGGGGCGCTCCGTTCAAAAAGCACCTGTCGAGGGCAGTTGGTTTTATGTCGTCCTTAGTGACAAACCCAATTAAAATCGCAGTTCCCCAAAAAGATGGTGAAAGACATTATTAGCAGAGCAAAAGTATGGACTGAAAGAAAAGTCCAGTAAAAAGCAGGGAAAAGGGCGAATTGCTGGTCTGGGACTCGAGTTTCCCTCATGTCCGTCAAAGAGAAAGATTACTGCAGCCTAAGGCTATGATTACGTATAAAAGACCACCAGCGTTAAGGGACTAAATCAACTACAAGAGAGTTGCCCATGCCCAGCATGCAACCCCTGAAGGTTGTTCTTCTGCGCCCTGCGGACATTGCGCCTTATGTGGCAACTATGGTAAACATCACAGCATGGTTGAAAAGGAAGATTATCTCTGCACTCCGGCAGGAAGAATCAAGCTGACCCAGCGTCTGTCTTGTGCAAACTATGGGATCTACGTGGCCACGTGTTTGCTTTGCAAAGAACAATATGACAAACTAAAAATAAATTTTCCATCAGATGGACCGCTCATCGGAACGATTGGCATAAACCACAGGAAAAGAGGAGGGTGCTTTGATTGAACATTACACCATGAAGCACCCTGCCGTAAGTGACAATCTGCCTCTCTTATTCAATTGCTATAAGGTAACATGCGTGCAGGGCCGTCGTGTTTAGTTCTGACTTCTTGGTGAGCACTAAGTGCAAAACCGTATTTGCTGTGGCGAGTTTTCGTGATTCATCTGCTCAGCTCTTTTGAGTCTGTGTGGTGTTCTTACTTTAGTAAGTTGTCCGATATTTTTGTCAATATAGGTCTACTTCTCATTGCTTGAAGCAGTTTTTCGAGAATATCTAACTTTCTTGATTTTTCATCGCTCATGTTGTTCTGGCCGTTGATTATTCTTAACATATGACTTATTTGTAGAAAGTGCTCGAAAAATGGATATTAGGCAGTTTATGAAAAGAAAAAGCATTTCTGATAGCCGCAGTGTAGAAAACATTTCAGACAAAAGATTGAAACGTGAGGTTCAACAAACACAGACTAATGGGATAGAAAGGCTAAAGCGTTTTGTGAACGTCCATTTACATTGCATCGTCAGCAATCTGTAAACGATAAGCAAAATCTGGACGGTACCCCACCCCTGGCAAAATTTCTGCGGACGCCTATGAATGCACCAGTTTCGATCTAATTCTTGGGTCATAAAGCGTGGTGCTGTTTGGTTCAATTCCTTGAAGTCACTCAAAAACGATGAATACCAAAGTTATCAGTTTCCCTGACTTATATACTAAACGCAGTAATCAAAAAGTTCTACAATTTTGACGCGTGGTGAACAGCCTAAAAACATGAAAAACCAGTAAAGGAATACTTTGGTATTCAAGCGCGAGGCGCTGGGCATTTGCCCGGTTTGCCCAATGGTTAATGCAGCCCTGCCTATATGACTGCCTTCTAACATTCTTTGACCCCCCTTATATGACTGCCTCTTAACCTTCTTCGGCGTCCCTCTATATGACTACCTCTTAAACGCCTGTTTTTGTTTAACCCAGTGGTTCTCAGACGTTTCTGCACGTCGACCCCCAATTAAAGCATACAAGTTTCTGTAGACTCCATGGCCTAGCCCAACAGTTACCAATACAAGGAAAGTATGTATATGTGTCAAAATAAATTTGAGTACTTTTTACTTGAAATGCATAATAAAATAATACACAATCCGAAAATATGCTTAGAACTTAGGGGCTATTCAGTGACTCCCATTCGGCCCCGTGACTATTTATCGACCCCTTGGATGGTCCAATTGACCCCTGGGTGTCGATATCGACCACTTTGAGAACCACTGGTGTAATCTGAGCACTTACGAACAAATGAACGTTTAAGTTGAGTTCGAATTAGTGAAATATGTTTAGGCTGAATATTTTCCATTACACAAAGTGGTTTGATAAGGTAAGCCGGAAAAAAGCGAAACATTGAGTTGAAAACTCATCACGGAGTTGTTTTCGTTTGTTTTTATTTCATACGGAAATGAAACGAGTGTCCCGCATCTTTCAAATGCGTTTTTTCCGATAACTCATTGCAGTGACGTAGAAAATAAAATGTTGCAATATCCCTTAAGTAATTTGCATCAACGTGAACTTGACATATAGATCAGACCACGGAGCTGAAAGCGTGACTGATACAATTCCGAGATCTGAAACACCTCAGACGCGTTCTACTCGTTCAGCACAAAGTTTGGCCTCATCTCTTCTCAAAATATGCAAGCAGTGTTTCCAATAATTTTCACATCCCGCGAGCAAGCAGTGCTTCTAATAATTTTCACATCGCACAAGACACAGAACTGTTGAGTATGAAAACGTGACACCTAAATGCTAGTTGCAAACGATAGTGGGGGTAAGTGAAAAGAAACTGACTCTAACCGCAACTTTATCGGACAGTTATAAGCACTGCAGCAGAGAAGTTGGGTCCGGTAACATGCTTGTCGTCATTGTCATCTGCATTTTCATATAAAATCAAAATCACTTCGTCTGCTCCAGCAATTCGACCAAAAATCTGAAAAACTTTCCATATTTTGCGATCAGTCATACGTCATGCCGCATCAGTCATACGTCATGCCGGACATGCAACAGACGTTTTCTGATAAACAAACAAGATTATCATTTGCGTCAATGTCGAAGACATTATTGTTTATTGACGTCATAAAGCCCTGATATCACTTCATATCGACTTAACAATATGCTGAATTGCGCTCGGCTGTGCAATCGCATTGACAATAAGAAAAAAACTGAAAAACAACATAGCAGCAGAGCGGACCAATCAAAACGCAAAAAAAAACGCATTACAGTCGCAAACAGTGAAATCTGAAATAAAAAGCTTTTTGTAAGTTCATTGCAAGTTAAGGGCCCAGGTTACCAAAGTATAAAGCAGAGAAAAATACAACACTAAGCAAAGAGAGTTTTGGAACTGCTAAAAACATTCAAACCGAGGAATGCACTTGTCAGTTTTGACAAATGAAGTTGCAGGTCTTATGTCATGGATGCCTATAGAATGTGGGTAATAACAAGAAAAGAGTTCTTTCAAAGATGGATCCGATTATTGAAGATATTATTGCTTACAGTCATTTCCACATTAGCACCATCACAAAGCTGCCACATCAACATTTCAAAAATTTTAACAGTACCTTAATTTGACATAAATATTCTTTCTGTAAAGCTTCAAGGCTGAAGATTGATCCATTAAAAGATGTTTTGTTATCTGCTGAAGCAAATCAACCAGCATTCAGTTACAACAAACTGAAGATTTTTTGCCACTTCAGTGAAGTGGCCTCGAACAGAGTTGGCGCTGATCACTTCCACTGAACAACCCAGAAGTTGTTTGCGATTCATTCACATTTGATGCTGGTGAAAAGTTATCCAGAGGTTGCGGGTGTGGCAAAGTGTGACAAGGTGTCGTGGAGGGGTGACAAAGGGAATGCTCGCGAAATGCAAACACGTCCCGCGAACGCTCACCAATGATCGAACGATCACCAGTGATCGACAAACAAAAAACGTTTTCAAAAAACGTACAGTGACTTTACGCCTATTGTGTCATTGCAGCAAAACAGATGAACTTGGAGGTATCGAAGAGCAGGTCTTGCAGCAAAACCTGCCGTACTGCCTGTGTGCACACAACCTCGCTCTCAAAACAAGATCGCAAGTAGCATATTGGGGAAAGTCCCTGCATCGAGATGATTCTGAAGCAGTGATTGGCTGCGACGTTGGCGTGGCTGAAAACAGTAACACATGACGTTGAGAAAAGGAAAGTTACTCTTACTGGGTTTTAAGCAATATTCGGTTTGAGCAACCGACTGACCTCATAGTCACGTGGTGTGACGATAACATACGTCAAAGCAGATTTTATCGCAGCAATCTTTAAAAAAATGTTGGATCTTTAGTCTCTTACTGGAAACGTGCTTCGTGGCTTTACATGCTGCAAACTTTTTCTGCGCAAGTTTAATGCAGAAAGCAACAGACAAACCACGGGCACGACCACGCCAAAAGATGGATCATTCGTTTTTTAAATACTCCAGATGTTTACGATATTCGTGAATGCGAAGGCAGAACCTCCTAATCCCCTACATCAGCTCACTTGCCGTTCCAGGAAAGCCAACCAAGCATGGCAGTCCTTACCTTCGTCTACTGTTGTGTGTCGCGGTGCGACATCTAGCCGAGCAGACGTTGACAATTTTGTGCCACCAGGAGCGCTAGCAACACAAGTGTAAATTCCTGAATCGGAAACACGTGACCCGCTTATCCTTAAGCCTCCCGATGGTTTGATCACGAATCGAGAGTCCGCTGCAAAATACATTTTAATGAGCAACTTTCCAAGCAAATCAAACAATGTTCACCACAAAGCAAAGCGCGAAGTAATTGTGTAGACAGATTTGCTGTGGCCTGATACCCAAGGATGGTTTTCTTTACAGTTCCCAACAAAACCTCCATTTTTAAGGTATATTTTATATGCTTTTATGTGTTGAACATTTGAAGCAAAAAAGAAGGAAAAGTTTGTTGTTAGAAATACAGAAACGCGGTCATGAATATAAGATCTGTTCCTAAGAAGTCAATGATTCGTTCAAAAGTGTCGACACCAGGAATGAAACCATTTCGACTTTTTCGCAAAGAAAGAAGTTCAATTCAAATAGATTTAACAACATGAGAAAAATATATGAAAGCAAAACAAATTGTGAAACAATTCTCAGACACTTAAAATGTCAAGCACGTCTCTTCCAAAATGATGCAATTCGATATTTCCAACCAATCTCCCCTCCAAGGTGAGCAACTGTGCGGTATCACCAGACGACCATTTGCGCAGTGAAATCTTATTCTCGCGCACTTGCAACATTCCAGATTTAATTTCTTATAAATACTTTATATCGCATAGCTCTTATAACGCTTGAAACGCTTCACTGTTTGCGTGCCTGCATGGTTGCGAAGTTGCATGTTCACTGAAAAAAAACATTATCTCAGTGTAAAATTTTCGTAGACGTAACGCTGTTGCAACTGAGAGATAAAATATATTTCTTGGTGCGCTTTACCACAGTAATAAAGTTTGATTATTTTGGTGATCTGATCACCATTAGCTTTCAAGCCTAATTAGTCTCTGCAAAGGTGACACAATCGAATGAAGCAGCAACAACATTTTAAAGAAAATAGATTTCATGTAACTCTACCAATGCTTAGTCATGAAATCTTATTCAGTTAGTAATTAACATTATTGGTTTTGATTCCAACATTATTGGTTTTGATTCCACACGGTAGGCCTACTTGAGATCTTGATAAACGCTTTTATACGCGAAATCATTGGCGCACATCAAACACTTTTATTTAGTTTCAGCAAATGTAAAATCAACCTTTCTTTTAAATATTAGTTTGAGTTTTTTAGAAACAATATCTGGGTCTTAAGTATAACATGAGGCAGGATATTTGGCAAGAGATGGTTTTACTTCAGTACAGTAAAATGTTTATTATCGGTCGAATGTTGAGTTGTCCTGCATTGGCTGCAGCACAACATATTCCAGAACAGTGTTTCCCCGGGTTTTTCAATTAATCACACCTCGTGTGAGTTTTCTAACGACAGCGCTTTCCAAGCCATAATTTAGGCAAGCTGAATACACTACGTGATATTTAATTCGCATCCTGCCAAACAATCCAAGCCATCCTGTCAATGGCCTTACGTCAGAGCATTTGCAACTTCGCACTTTTTTCTTCGTTGCAATTCTTATTTTAATCGCAACATAAAAATGTTCAAGAAGCACCCAATCTCTTTAGGAGTTCGCTGTTGAAACTTGCATTTGTTTCATCTGGAACTCGCTTTTCCTCATGTTTGAAAAATGTGGCATTTCTTTAGCGAAGCTTTATTTCTGGCACTGATCCGTCAACACAGAATGTCAATGTGAACACTTCCACCTGCGGCAACTGCTGGGTGCAGCATTTGAGCTGATGCTTGATTTGACAGCTGAGCAGTTTTGTTTTTTTTATGTGAAATAAGTCTCTGACAATCTTGTACGCCAAATAATTTGATGCTACAACCATTTGAAAACAAAGGTAAAGAAAACGCATTTAGCATTTCATCTGACCTGCAGTGATCTCGATCCTGAAATGAACTCTTCCTGAATTGACCTGCAATGAACTTTGTCCAATCTGACCTGCAGTGAATTTTGATAACTTGGTTGAACTGTCTAATCTGACCTGCACTAAACTCTTAACTTAAAGTCCTTTCAGCTTGCAGTTCAACCACTTAAGACTACGTGCATAGTAAACATCTACAACGGACAGAATATAAATTTACTGGAAATAACCGTCGCTGCTGACGAGCCAGTGATTGATTATGAGGTCACGTATGAAATCAGATAAAAATAAGTTATAACTGACGATGAATGACGCGAATGCTCGTATCACATAATATCTTACATGTGAACTGTTTAAGCTAACCCCCCTAACATCAGAAAAGTGCAACACCGGCCCTTGGCACACAGCAAGGCGATGATATCGCTTGTATGGTGTTGGACCCGTTGCTGTTAAACTTGTGCAAATTGACAAAATTCTTCTCATACAACCAAAGTTATTCATAGTATTCATCTGTGTTTCGATTTGTACACAATGCACTCTATTCAAGCCCAAAATGCGATTTTCTGAAGTATTATTTGCATGGCCTTGGACCTGTGGTTGGATATATGTAACATTTTTACAAAAGTCAGCTTTGATAGTCAGTTTCAAATATTATAAAAGATTTCAATTATTTTTCGACAGCTAAGATTACGTTGCATTGCTATGTTGCAACCTCTCCGGTGGTGTTGCGTTGATTGTGTGATTCACCACGAACGGGATGTGCGCGACGAACAAAAATACATGTATGTGGCGCGAGCAAGCAATAATAGAGTGATCTCTTCAGGTGATCTCTATTGTTGCTTGCTGCCACGGTGCGAAGCTTTGCACACGTGCCGCTCGGGATTTCCGATCGCAACAGTTACAAACTTCCCACAAACCTTTCCTTACTTCACAGCTGGCCTGCAACAAGCTTGGGACACCAGTGGGGACGAAGAGTTTTCTGAGAGCGGACCAAATTTTTTAAACTATGTCCAAAACATTTTTCCAGAGGGCGAACAATTTTGTAGGGGTGGCTTTATCTCCCCTAGTTACTGGCCTGCTTCACAACCATGCAGGATGTTGTAGTTTGTACATTTAAAGTGGCGAGCAATTTTTTGCAGTCAGTGTTGATTTTAAAGCGATCAATAAATTTGCCTTTCACACCGTTTGTGCCCAAAGCAAACGTTATTCCAATGGCTTACCATGAAGCAATGACATCCCGTCCTTGAACCAATTTATCGCCGCCTGACCTCTGACCCTGCAATGGAGCCTGATGTAATCTCCTTGAACAGCTGTGACATCAGAAGGCCGAACGCGGAACTGTACTGGTTGATCTGCAAGGCATAGAGCTCTAACTGGAACAAGCCATTCCTTTCTGGCAAGGAAGGTTGTTGGAAACACAATCGATGCACCGGCATTTGATGTTCTTTACTTGAGAAACTGATCCAGCAGCAAACCCGCATCAAAATACTTCACACGTGAAATTTTTTTAGCACTGACGATGTGTAGTGTTACGTGAAATCTATTTCATACTAAAAATTTGCGATATATCATTATTTTACCCCACATTCGTGATGCATAGTTACTTGAAAAGTTGGGATAATGTGTGTGTGAGTAAAGTGAAGAAGTACTCTCTTGGAATTGTGCCAAGACGTTCGTAGGCGTTTTTCCTAAGTTAACCACAGCATTATCGTTGATTAACTGTTCTTTCGCGCATTGTACCCTGGATGTCTTAAACATACAACATGAATATATATTTAAGCACGTAAATCTCATTCGTTCACAAAAACAAACGAAATTGTTATCCCCGTGCCACTGGTTAAATACATCGCCAGGAGAAGTAGGGCATTCGAGACATCATGAAATGGTAAGCAAAAAACATACAGGTGAAATGATGATGAAAGCTAAAGCAAAACTTTTGTAGTTTCGAACATATGTAAAGTATTAGAAAACACGAAGATTTTTTATTAAATCATCATCATCATCATCATGGCGTATACCGTTGTGTGCGACGATGAACGTAGCTGAGCTCACAATCCTCCAGGAATGATTTTTTGGGTGTTTGTTTTTCAGTTTCAATGGCAGACGCCCACTCTCTTTTGCAGGCGAGTTTAATTAAACCATAGGACGTGAATATTACATTGTCATCACCATGGGTGCAAATAGGTGGGGGGCGCGTCACCCCACTTTTTCAGACAGTGGGGATATAATATGCCATGTACCCCACATTTTTCTCTTTAGGTTTCGTATTATATTGGTTTCACACCAAACTGTCCCCCCCACATTTTACAACAAAACTGCGCTTATGGTCGTTATCGAACTAAAAGATGAATAACCTTTCGTAACCGAATAAAAAATCTAAGCCATCGCCGATTGTGCAGCGAACACAAAAACTACAGTACAAACGCATGAAACGCATGCCGATCCTGGTCACATACAAACGCATGAAACGCTCCTGGCCACTGAGGCTAAGAAAATAAGTTGCGCCAATTGTCAGAAGGTTAGTTTGAAGCCTGGGGTTTGAATGAGTCACACATAGAATTGTTCAGTCGTGCAGGCGTAATGATCTTTGAGAAAACGCAATAGTCACTGACAATTGGCTACTTCTTTGCGGAATAGCTTTTGCACTTTTTCTGCTAATGAGCTGAGTCATGAAACACTCAATCAATTAGCTGAGTCATGAAACACTCAATCAATCTTTTTTATTTGTGAGATTAACAGCAAAGATGTGAGATATGGCAGCGTTCCCAACCATATTCAAAGGAATCTCCTCAGAAGCAAAGCTAAAAAAGACTTCTTGTGAATAAAATGTGACGGGATTCTGGTCATCACAGAGAACAAGACTATCTGCAGGGGGAACTGCAACTACACTTTCACGAACGAAAATGTCGAAATGGCTTAGCTCTAAATTTTTGTTCCAACACTTTGCTGCATGTGATTATTCGCACACTTACTTTTCAGTGAAAGACGGAATGCTCTTCGTTGTGGTGAGCCCACACCGTTTCGTGCAACACAAATATACCTTCCCACTTGTTGGCGATTGACCGATGTGAAAATAAGAGAAAATCCAACTCGATGAACAAGTCTGAAGACATAAAAGATATGATGCCATTTTCCGGGTTTAAAAATTACCACAATCTTTCTTATCTGCTCAGCAAGATGCGCCGTTTTGTTTAAAATTATTTGAGTCAATTGTTCACAAAACTGCCCAGAACCTTAGCTCTGAAAAAAGCTGGTGATGCCTGCCTTGTAGGCGAAATACCTAACATGTGATATCTAAGTAACTGATTCGTTAACTGGGAAAGAATTCCTTTCGATAGACAGTGTCCAGAACTTCGCTGCGATTTTTCAACCTGAACAGGATAAACTCAACCATTGATATCAGTTGCGCCTTAACGTTGGGGGTGGGTGGAAGGCTGGTCATCGACGGTCACTCAAATGAACTACAGTGATTGAAAGAAACGCGTGACATACTTCTTGTTTATTTATTATCGATGCAGCAGCAGCGGCTCCAAACCCTGCTCCTAGTCCAGGCAGTTAGCTTACAATTTTTAAGCTCACTTTAAACAGGTGTGTTGGAATAGAGCGTCTCACCCTTTTTTGACTTTGACTTCTCTGCCGTTTCTTAACCATCGAATCTTAGGGATGGGGCGACCGGACACTGGACAGGTTAGTCGAGCTGGACTCCCACGTTTAACGGAAACCGACGTTCGAGTTCCTAGAATGCGTGGGCCTCCTGCCAGCAAACAAGATCGTTGAACAGCTGCAGTTATTTGAGAAACAAGAAAAAAAAAACTGAAAAGAAAACTTTAATGTCCCCGCCGGCCACTGTAGTGGCCGGCACTTCTTTGGCCATAAATCGCCAGCCTCTAAAGCTAGAGAGCTGTTCAAACCCTCTACGAATTCGGAAAGTTTTCTAGTTCCGGTTGAAAAAAATTTTTTTGATTCGAGCTCAGAGTTTTCTGGGGGAGACGTCACAAGTGGGGATATTTTTGAAATTTTGGCCAACTTTGTCTGGCCCTGGGCCCCAACCCAATGAACCATTCCTTGGCTCAAATTTTTTTTGGAAACTAGGGTGTGATCCTCGCCTTTAGAGCCCTTGACTGACCTGCTAGCATATCTGGAGCCAAAATTATTAAGGCTCAAAAACCCAGTTTTTGACAAAAATTTAAAAGCTTCACAAAAGGTATAATTTGCCATTTCAGACCAAACGTTGGCCAGCCATAACTTGGCAGATTGATCTGGAGAGCTATTCAAACCCTGTAAAGTCTCGCGAAGTCTGTATTTTAGAATGAAAAAAAATATTTATGTTTTGGACTTGGGTTTTTTGGTTGATGATGCCATGAGTGGGGTATGTTTTGCCTTTATTTTTATGACGTCACCGCCAATCCAATCAGCTGATATAGTGGCTCAAAGTTTTATTGGCTTCTAGGCTATAATACGAGTCTTTAGAGGCCTTGATCGACCTTCGAGAGTTTTTGGTTCAAAAGTTATGCCAAAAAAATTCCAAATATTTCAGAAATTTCCTAGGGATTTAGGGTATTTCCCTAATCAATATTCGGCAATTTTTGCCATAATTTTTCAACCAGCAACGCTGCAAAGTCGATCAAACCCTCCAAAGATTCGTATTATATGGCCTAGAATCCAATGAAATCCAATAAAACTTTGAGCCATGATATCGGCTCGATTGTTGAACTCCCACAGAATGTTGCCGTCATCACATGTTTTGACAAACTTGTCGAAAGATGTCAAAACATCCTGTGGTTATGTAAACATCACCAAAAAGGCCGACGACCCACCCTGAAATATTTTTTTTAATTCTAAACTACAAGACTTTCCCCATCTATAAGGGTTTGAATCGCTCTCTGGCTCAAGCTGCTGGCGAGTGATGGCCATATAGAATATGGATGTAATCCATCCCAGGTTAGCGTTTGTGGGTGCAGAAATTTTTACCAATTTTTGTTTTTTGGTCCATAATTTTGGTTCCAGATATGTTAGAAAGTCAATCAAGGGCTCTACAGACGCAGATCACAGCCTAGTTTCCAAAAAAACGTGAGCCAAAAAATGGCTCATTGGATTGGCGCGCAAGGCCGGGTAAAGGTGGCCAAAAAAACGCAAAAACACCCCCACTTATTAAGTTCCCCTCCAGAGAACCCCAAACTCAAAGCGAAAATTTTTTTTCCAATCTCAACTAGAAGACTTGCTGAATCTGTAGATGTTTTGAACTGCTCTCTAGCTCTAGCGGCTGACGATTTATGGCCAAAAAAGTGCGAGCCACTGCAGTGGCCGGCGTTATAAGGACCGTGCTTTCTGTTTGTGGTGATTTTATAGATGTCTCAATCATAATGTGATGTCGTTGAACCACATTGATCAGCAAAGATTTTCGCTGTGTCGTCATCAAAAGCAACATCTCTTTCCAATCTGATGAAGTAGTTTGACGCAGGAGCATGTTGTTGCCATTTACTTACAGCAACACCTTTGTTACTATCAGCTCCATGTATCAATTTAGAAAAGTTGTTTTGGGAACTTTTTCAAAAAATGGTTGAGGAAGTACAACCACAGAAATATACTTTTACTATTGGTGACATGAGCATTTACTCCATGCGGATGAGTAGTCACGTGTGTACATAGCCAGTTTATTTGTACTTTGAATCTCCTTAGATAAACATTTTATATCAAACGAGTTGACTTGCTGAACATTAACAAACCAACTGACTCGGGCAGCCGTCCTGGTTGCTGCCTCTTGCTTGAGTGACACCATCGCCGCAACATCCGAATGGAGATAAAGAACAGTTGGAGCTTCGGATTTTTAGGATTTCTCTCTGGCCTGAAAATATGCGTTGGTTTACACGAGGCATCCCGCCCTTTGTTCACAAATAGTCTTTTTTTCAAGTGCTTTCTACAACACATTTGCAAAATGTAGAAAAATTATGTGAAGTAACACCGTGACATTGTTAATGGTGAATTTGTTTGTTGTGAGGAAAAAACGGCCGTTTAACTGCAGTGATGGTTGCTATAGTGATTACAAAAATAGCCTATGACGTTCGCACAGTCAACAGTCAGGGTATGTTTAATGTTTGACCTTGGTGAGAGTTAAGACATTTTGGGAAACCGCAATTATTTCATATGAATACCGATATGGTCGTAAATCGAGAGTTTAAATTAGAGTATCCTGATGGTTGGTCATGCAGTGAGGTTCTGTTGTATTTTAAGATACCGTTTCGGTTTCTCAAGCACTGTCAACAGCAAAGAGAGATATTACATCCCTCTGGTGTTTCAAGCAAAAGAGTATTCTTTGCAGCCAACAACACTTGGCAACTAACCACTACCACCGAGGGCGGCGTATCTTTAAGTAGAAAGAAGCTTCACTTTGGTGAATTCAAAAATTAAAACGTGAGTGCCAAAACAAGAAGCCCGTTCCAAACTAACAATCAATCTCTCCTTGTCTTCGAGTCCCTTCTATCTCCAATCCATTGTTGGGGTTGACGCACCAACATGATGACGTCACCGTGGTTACATCATCCGAACACTGCGTAGCTTGATATAAGCCGGTGAGTGGGTCACATTCCGGACGTCTGCGACCGTCAAATAATGACAATACGACTTCTAATGAACAAGACGTAGTATCTGAAGATAAAATTTGAAAAAGTGTTAAGCAAAATAATTAACTAAAGCACTTTTTTGCAAAACTCTTTCATTTTTTCACATCAAATCTAATACTTTGACAATAAAAATCTCAACAAAAAGCAACTTATGAAAAACATCTGCTTTCAGAAAAAAATTTGGATTAGGACATAAAGAAAAATTGCTTTAATGGAGTGAAGCATGTTTGTGTGTCGGCAATCACAAGCTAACCATGTGTAAATTTCTATCCCAAATAAAAATTCGATTTACAGCGGTTCCACAAACTATGCAATTTATAATTGAATCCAGTCACAAACCATTTATGGCAAAACAAAGAGTTGATTTAACGCTGTCCGATCACCAGATGTTTCAAGTGGTTTTTGCTGATGTTTCGTCATGAAAAGATTGCAAGCACTAAGTATTTTTTCCCTGGCCAGAAGTTAACTTATTTAATGTTTGGTGAACAGGCGAAGAGTTTCTGGTAAAAATTACTGTTGGAACCAATCCCCGCGTGAAGACTGCTTCACGAAAAAAAATGATTCCTGATGTGGTACTTCACTCGTTCACCACTGCATTATGTTTCCTTCACTCGTTCACCACTGCATTATGTTTCCTTCACTCGTTCACCACTGCATTATGTTTCCTTCACTCGTTCACCACTGCATTATGTTTCCTTCATAGGCAAAACTACACTTCACTGCCGGTATCAATGCGTTGTGTTTCCACCGCACTGTCGCCATGATTTATATTCTCAGCAAAATGCTCTTATAACTGCACTTTTAGGGATCTTGGATGGGGCATTGGGACAACACGGTGCAGAAACCTAATAATGTTTCATGTTTTCATCATTTATTATTTTCTTCAAACAGCCACCCCCTTAATTTCTGAGCAACAAGATTTTGTCACATTTTTTTCGAGACACAAAGTGTGTGGCACACGATCTTTGTCAATTGTGGGACACAAAAAATCTGATAACCTTTCACACTTCACTCAATAAACTTGATCCCACCATTCCCGAAGTCACGTGCACATCACGCAGACTTTATGTGAGGTTTTCGCAGAGTTCGAAGAACAGGCTCTCTCCAAAAAACGACCTGCACCTTTCAACTCGTTGAAGTGTCAAAAAATTATTTCTCTCATCACGTAAGTTGCAACCGGATTTTAAATGCTGAGACTTTTCGTTGGAAAAAATCGTCTATTGGGTTGAAAAACATCACGCTGTACAAGGATTCCACGCATGCATCAAATAAACGACGTTTAAGTCATTAGAATTGTTCGAATTTAAAAATTTTAACGTTTCACAACATGGAATTTCACACACATACTCACCAACCGCACACTGTACCTTTATGATGGTGATTTCTCGACGTTTCTTCACACATCCGTGAACACGAATCACGTGATTTGAAATTGTTTTTGTTTCCAGCGCAACCACCGTAAACAAATCGTTTGCATGATTGGTCAAGCACATCAAAATACCAGCGCCGTAAGTGGCCAAAACAAGGCCCTCTGACCGGAAGTTGGCCGCACAATGTGGGACGGTGTCTTTCGGACGAGGTTGCATTTCCAGTTTTTGTCGATGGCAACACTTCACGAATGTTAATTGGAATCAATGTTGTTAGTCGTCGAGATGACGTGTAAGGTTGAGTGCCTTTTTCTTTACTTGCTACTCGTTGGAAAGAGACTCGAGGATGAGGCGAACCATCAACAACTGCAGTTGTTTCTGCTGCTGGTGAAGTTGGGCTTGCAACTCGAGATGTTAAAGACGTTGAAGGCCTCGGGTGATTACCCAGTATGTTCCCTGCTGGGGTCAAACTTACCTCCCTTTTTTGTGAGGTCACAGGCGCTGGTGGGGTTGGTGAAGAATCGCGAAGTGAAATAGATTCTATAAAAAGAAACGATAAAATGAGAAAACGTGGATAAAACACGAAACGCAAAACCCCGTGGAGCAAATGATAGATATGGAAGCCGAGGAACAAATGCAACTATCTTCGCTTCAATAAAACGACGTCCACATTATATTTCCCCGAAATGTTTAAGTTCCTTGTTAATGTTGACAACCATACGTCGATGCAGGGTTTCTTGTGAAGTAAAGTTTACATAAATATGCATTTAACTTGTGTCTACGCAAAAGGTAATTCGAGACAAATTGAGATTGCGTAACCAGCACATGTCAACTCCTGACCCTCAGCAAGGTTTACGTTGCAAACCTACGTCACTCGCTACGTGAAATGATAAACTGTTGATGACGTAACCTTGTATTGTGCGATCTGACTATGAAGATGTTTGGCGAGGATTCGGCGTCAAGGTTGAATGAGCACTGCGTGGCTTGAATATTCTGCAGTGTGACGTGGAGTTGCGTGCACATTGCTTACGTCAGACAGGCACCTACGCTGACCTCGACTCAACCTTTACTTTCGAACATTGATCGCACGCATCTCTGTGCGTCACTGATGACGTTGCAAATGTCTAAACCGAGTTTGATTGTACAAATATTTTTTCTGACAAAGACATTTGCAGAAACCGAGCATTCTTCACAAAAGTATCGCCCGTCGAAACAGGATTGATGAAAACGATGAGGTTGTTGGCGGCCGAGATATCTGCGGGGCAGCTGACATGACGGACTTTCATTATACTCCTCGAAAAAACTTTGCTGTCTAAGCAATAAATGAAACATTTCATCGGAGAGACAGGATATTTCATGTACAGTGAGAAGGAAGATTTTTCACATTTCCAAACCAAGCACCACCAGCTAGAAAATTTAACATTTTGTGTAGAACAAGGAATTGCTTTGTGACAAAAGTAGGCGCCCATGGAAATTCGTGATGCGTTAGATCGACGTGATGCCAAAAACCCAGATACAAACCCGCCAGTTGCTGATTCCAGAAGAAGTTGAAGCCACATATAAAAAAGATCAACGTGCCTGAAAAATTACCCTACTTGCGGACAAAGGCACAGGCTTGTATCCCATGCATGGGGGCAAAATGTTGATGGAAATATCACAAAATCCAACAAAAAATGAAAATGTGAATTGATTTCCCTGACGCAAGTTACGAAATCTATGCCACAAAAAGTAAAATTTTCAGGGAAAGAATGGTTGCAATGGCAGAAGAGGAAACAGCTATTACAATGAAAGTGTAGAGAAGTTTTCCGTAACAACCACAAGCGTGGTTTAATCAACGCGGTTGAAAATGCAATTGGCAATTCCAGCTAGCAATATGTCCAGCCGCACCAACAGAATTTCCAACAAACTTAACTAATGCCGCATTGACCAACCGCATTGACCAACCCGCATTGACCAACCCGCATTGACCAACCCGTCATGAACCGGTTTCTTTCATCAAAAAAAAACATAAAACAAGCATCGTTTGAAGTTTGACGTTGTTGACTTTTGCCCATAAATCAGTCCAAAACTATCAGAAAGCCGAACTGCAAACTACCCACTACCAGAAACTTGCTAATCAAGGTAAGCATGCCAATTTACAAACTTACATGCAGCAAGGACTAGTTTACAGAACCAAAGAGATGCACGACGTTGTTTCAAAGTGGCTGCAGTTAAAAGCTAGAATTCAAAGCATACGATCGGAAAACGGCACAACCAAAGGAAGACATGCCGAAGGTTTTTCCACATGGCAAGAACGTAACAGTAACGTGAAAACACTTTCAAAGCTAAGAAACACTTTCCACCTCGCACCCGATATCATAAAAAATTTAAATTAGTGGCAGTTGCATGGACAACATGGCAACTGGAATGACAAACGTACAACACAAACACTTTCAACAACAACGGAAGAATTGAACTTCAACGATGAAGTTGCCTGGAGGGATAAAGTCCACTTTGCAGAAGACCTCAGGATAAAACCATCGTTTATTAAACAGCAGAGAGCTACGAAACTGGCATGTGTTATGGACACACTGCGAAGAGCTTCGAAGACAAATATGCTGAGCGCATCCGCACATGCTCCACACAGAAAAGTTGCAAGGACCAGACAAAATTTGCACAATTGATTTGGGAGTTTAAAAAAGGAAAAGTTTAACTATCCCTTTACATGGTTTATATGCAAAACAGCATAAGATTACAATACAAGCGTGAATCACGAAGATTCAACCTGCACCGTATACAGAACGTATACAGAAGACAAGCCTTCCCAATCAAAAGTATTAACAAAAGAAGCAAAATCATGTCAGCATCAAACCAATATCCAACAAACCGAAGATGTGACACTGTCAAGTGTAACTTCACTCAAGAGACCTCACCGAAGTAAACTAAATAAACAACAACCACTGTTGCGGTGAACTGAGCAGTGAGATATTTAGAGCAATTACTTTCTTCCTAGTGATGCATTTAACCTTTTCTCTTCGTGTCAACGGTTAGTTCCTCGTTAGTGGTTGAAGAACGTGGGCGCGCGGAAAAGCTCAGGAGCGCCTCCAACATTACAAGCCTGAGAGCAACAAATATGTGCGGGTAGTTCCCCGAGCAACCCACCGCTACAGCTTTTTGCAATGAATCCGCAAATTTGTTCTCTTTCCGATTCAACCAATGCAACTGAGTCATTGGTTGAAGTAACACACAGTTTGTTGTTCAATATCTCACCGTTTCCTGGTCCTCCAACAAACACGCAATTTTTTACGCAATCTTCTTTGGATGAATATCGGTTTTTATTTCCATGACAACCACCATACCAAAAATGCTGGCATTGTGAGGATGTGACGTCAAAATACCATCTTGACAACCAAGTGCCACAAAATGTTCCAGAATCCTTTTTGGCGTAGCATTCTATAAACCAAACATTTCGTTTTTATTAAAACTGTATTACTTCAAAGCGTAGTAGGAAAGTTTATAAAGGTTTAATTTTTGTCCACTCTATCGTTTTTTACACAATAAGACGCACAAAAAATCTATGCAATGCAACATGAAAGATGGCGTTATAAATCGTTTGCCTAATTCTTGTGTTTATTTTATCCTCCTGTGAAGGACCATAGCATTTCACACAAAAACTTTAAGTACAACTTTGATATCCACTAGCGTAGCCCGCCCAAAAATTTTGGGGGAAGCCAAAAAAATTGGAGGGGGGAAATGTTTCATTTTTGGCGATTAACACTATTTTGTTTGGGATACAGCTTCTCAAGGCACAAAATGACTATATGCTCTAAATATTTTGGGAGCCATGTCCCCTAGGTCCCCTGGCTACGCATTTGGCGACATCTCATGTGCGTGCTCAGTTTCATTCCTGGCAAACAGTCACACTGCACAGTAACACACACAAACATTCACACTGCACAGTAGCACACACAAGCATTCAGACTGCACAGCAGCACAAACAACACTGCACAGCAGCACACACAACACTGCACAGCAGCACACACAAACGAAGATCTTGATCTTTTGCAGCTATAAACAATAAAATTATATCGACTTTGATTTACAAACTGACCTCAGCTAAACCAACCTGAGCTTTGTTAAGTCAAAGCAAGATATTAAAAGCAAGTGAATGCAATGATTTTTGTCTTATTTACTTAGTCAGTGCTGAAAGTATGTGTAGTAGGCATTTCGATTTCATTAAGTTTTTTTTTCATTTGCAGTTTATGTGAAAGAAAATTACGATTCTCCATGTAGACACTGACCAATAGTTCTGGCAAGTAATTCACTAAAAAACGATCATTTTGGCTAAAAATTGTCACTGTTTCAAGCGTGACGATGATTTCTCGTGAACCAATCTGATTCATTCGTGAAAGGTGAAAGACAAAACTTTAAAAGATTGACGTTTGAATTAGAAACAACAATGCAAACACCAACGGTTTCATTCAAATCATCAGCGTGTACGTCACTGTACTCGTACAACTTTGTAGTTCCAGGAAGCGCCGCGGGTTTCTAGTGTCGGCCACACATATGTTATAGAAATTTTGCCGCCCCCCTTTTCACCCAAAGGTAAACTTTTGTCCGTGCCAACAATATGTGCCGACCTTGGAAATTCTGCCGCACTAGGTTGCTAAAATATGATTTCGAAAACCTATATGGGAAATCCAGGCCTGCTTTAGGTTTTGGTTGACCAGACGACCACCATGGTCTTTCACTCCTCTGTGTCACATCCTTCATTCAAATTGCAGTTATTTTGCCATTACGTTTTCATTTATTCTTACTTCTACTGAAAACTGGTTGCTTTTCCGGTATTAT
>Ga0210059_1005861_pt1 | contig 19739 bp, 12 predicted proteins | sample Ectturendosymbi2_FD_188042 | JGI IMG/M metagenome (GOLD analysis project Ga0210059, IMG submission 188042) | Ecteinascidia turbinata endosymbiont from Florida, USA - Sample 2 (SPAdes) (version 2) | ecosystem: Host-associated > Tunicates > Ascidians > Unclassified | place: Key West, Florida... | reverse complement strand
ATTGAAGTAGGCCTATGTTATTTGAGAAAGTGGAGAAGAGGCGAATCATTACTTTTTATTTTAAAACAAGCACAGTCGATGTAGGTGAGTGTATACAGCCCCAGCAGCACTGGCCAAAACAGCACAGTAAAGTGGTAACTCCACAGGAAAGGTTGCTTTCCATCATTCATTTTTTTGCCAAGGTGTTTCGTCGTTTAGGCCGACATCATTTGCCAATGAAGTAACAAACTTTTAAAGTTTTTTTATATCTACCATTTACCTGTTTCACTACATTCTTTTTAATTTAACACTGGGCATCTGCACTGGCACTCAAATTTATTCGCCACATATTTCGTGTATTTTGGCTAACAAAGCTTTGCCATTTTTTGCAACGTTACCTACACCTTTCCTAATTTCTTTTCTCCTCACACGACAAGTAATTGAGTAAGAATTCTCCAAAGATTTAGAATTTAGGGGCGACAAATCTAGGGATTTAAAAAAACGAAAGCACTACTTTGAATTTGAAAAAGCAAAATTGTAACTAATTTTTCATCCATCTAAACTTGCTCACTCTGTCAAAAACAAGTTTTAAAAATGTTGCTCGTGATTCTGTTGTTGATGCAAAGAAAAAAATATTTAGGCCTATTAGAGCAATAGACTTTTTTGGCACAAATTAGGTTTACACTTTGAACCAGCGAGGTAAACTAATATCCCACCGCATGCTCTACTGCATTGCCGTAGCGATGTTAATGTCGCCCGGGGCAGACCATAAAAATACTTCCTCTTTCCACTCCACACATTTGCTTATGTTACAGGCAAGTTTGCCTGAAACAACTTATTTTTGTATAGAAAACAAAACTGGCTGAAAGACCCTCAAACCGGAGGCAGCCAGAACAAAGATAAAAGATTACAACCAATCAAAACTGACTATTAGTCAGCTGACTGGACTGAAAACTGCTATCCTGGGACACTAACCTCAAGTCACCTCAGTGAAAACGTCACCAAACGTCAGCAAAAGTCACAAGACAATTAGCTAAAATTAGGTAAAGGTCAAACACGACCAGGAAATGATTACGATCGGAAATGTGCAGACGTAACACAAACTGACAATCAAAGGGTTAAACCCCAAGCACCAGAAAGTTCCAGAAGTTTTTGAAATCAGCCAATCACCAGAGGATTCAATAAAAAGCAACCAGTAGGAACGCGCAGGATAAGGAGGAGTCGACCAACTCTGGAGCAACCGTCAAGTATAAATACAGCCACATTTGAAGTAAAAATCAGTCTTTTTCAAGACTCGTTCCGCCGTTAGGTCCAGTGGGCCACGGTTAAGACATTGCGGGAGCCTAAGCGCCAGCAATGGTCAGGAAAAACTGGCTTGTCCGGGTTAATCCCTGTCAGGTTAAAATACAGAAAGTGGCTTGTCCGAACGAAGCTCTGTCAGATTATTTTGGGAAAGTCAGATCGTGAAATGAAGTTTTGTCAGATTATTTTATGAAACTCATACTGTGAAAGTGAAGTGCTGCCAGTTTAAATTCTGAATGTTGTACTGTACTAGCGTAGTTTTTTCAGGCAAGTTTTTCAGGATTAAAACGTGTTTATGACTAAATCCTATCTCCGTTAATATGCTGTGCAAGTCCAAGTCCAGTCAGTTGGTTTACTCTCTTCAGCCGTTGAAGGTTTTACCTTCTTCCACTTACCACCTCGGGATGTCTTATAAAAGGTGAGCAATGCTCCTTTTTATGCCGCTGTGGCCGAGCCACACTTGGATGAGAATCACTTGCATCTTCTCAACACGCGTGTACATCTTGGTGTGCACCCGTTCCTGCTCGGCATGTCGATTGCATCCCTTTGCAATCCGCTTGGTTCGAACCCAGCTTAGCAGCGGTCATTAAAAACTACTTTGGTCCTTTTCTGGATCAACCCCTCTTGACTGAACTCATTTTCGACTGAAAACAGCAACATTCGAAATTTTAATTAATGATAAATTTCCGCCTGAACTATCACTTCTTGACACGCAGAACGAAAACGCAACTCGCTAGCAGTGGAACGTGAGCATGACAATATAAGTTCGGTATCAGCAGATTGAATGCGTACATACCCACTAAGCGCAATTATTTTAAGGTAGTATGCACTGGAGTAAAATATTTGATAAGACGCATGCAATCGAGTAGTTTTACCAAGTGAAGATTATCGAGACATAGAAAATTGAGTCTTATTTGCATAAGCAAGTTGCTTGAATAGGAGAACCGAACCGAAGAGATTGTTGATCTCCTTATCGCAAATCTTAACGAACAGAATTAAGATATGAAAGTTATGTGAGCGTTATAACATGTCGAGAAGTGCTTGAATATTACAAAGTACCACACTTTGATGAGCACTATTTTGTTTTATTTGAACATATGTCATTATGAATAAAAGCTACAAGATTGAGAATCCTGTGCTTCTTTGGTGTGAATTTCCTAGTGTGAACCGTTGAGAAATGAGTAGCAAACGTGCAATTAATAGGGTCTGTTGAACCAGACATAGCTTCTGCGAGAACGGTCCCAGATTCAGTAATGAGGACTCACGCATAAATGATATCTACTGGATCTAATGCATATTACGATGCCACCCTATAGGGGTCGCATCTTGTGTTACACTTACGACAATATAAAATGATAGAAAATCATGTATCATGGTTATTATAACAATAAGCAATAATAAAGCATCTTGAACATCACAATCAAATACTCAGAAACTGAAAGGAGTCTTGTTTTTAATTCTCGATTATGGGTCATGTTTTCTCTACTTGTTAGCCACCCTTCTCGTCACTTTTCCTATTTTTTGCTCTTTTTACATTTTCATGTATGTATGACTAAATAATAGCATAGCTGGCACATGCTACAGGCTGTGGTTCAGCGGGAATGTTTTATTTTTTGCCATTAATTGTGAATCAGTTGGCACCGTGGATTCGATGTGTTTTCCATGGCAACAACAAAGTGCACAGGGCTAACGAAGCCCTAAAGCAACTTGGGTTTGCTTTTTTGTCTTACTTAGGGCAAGGTGCTCGTAGTTTGTCCGTTTTTTTACAACTGCGGCAGACCTTTTGCAGGTAACCATTGCCTTCGTATTGAAGATTTTTTCTTTCTCTGATGAAAAGTAAGTATTAAATCAGGAGTGTGCAACAGGCGGCCCGCTGGCCACAACCCGGCCCGCCAAGCCATTTAGTGTGGCCCTTGCCAACACTCTGATTTTTCCCCATCAGGCATGAAAATCCTAATGTACATGAAAAAACTAAAGTGCACATAAAAAAACTAAATTTTTTGTGTGGCCCAGCTAGATGTCTGAAGTTGGTTATATGGCCCACCGACAAAATATGTTGCACACCCCTGTATTAGATGCTTTTGACAGGCATTGTTGTGACGCAGCATGCTGCAGTAGAATGAGCGAAGTTCGGGATTGCCGGTATAGTTGACCAGCAGTGAAATGGTGTAGCGCCTTCCCGCTAATTTTATGGCTTTATGTATAATTGCAAGATTTGCTATTTTTTATTGTCAAGTTTTTATATTTTCAAGTTTTTCATAATTTCCATATTTTTATGTTAAACTGATATTCACAACTGTTCCAAATTTCCGTTTTTGCTGAAACACTTAGAATTTTCGCAACACCGCATGTCGGTTAGGAAACGCAGAAAGGCCGTAACGCCTATAGCAGTAGGCTACGTCAAAGTGACTGATCAGCCATGACGTATTATTTGCTCTTTGTATAAAACTCTTATGAGTAAAACTTTTCCTCAAGAGAGTTCCGAGGCATTTTTGAACTTAAACAAGTCTGCATTACCCAGAAAAAAAATCTTCACCAGCCTGTTTTAACAGAGTGCTTTTTAAAGCACGTCGAAAAAAAGACATGGTTTCATTTGGCTTCTCAAAAAAGAAACTGTTTGGCACTCTCCCACCTCTTTTGAATAAGCCTATGGGTTTCATAACAAAACTCATGGAAAAACTGTTCAAAGATAGTCCTTAGCAAAGTTCTCCCAGCCTCTCGCTGCTGAGATTACGCGCGGCGGTTTCATTGGTGCATGCACATTTTTTATTGAATTCAGTAGAAATTTTAAACGGGGAAGAGGGCAAATTGTATTCTCCATCTCGCAAACAACATAAAAACAAAGAAAGCTTAGCCACTGACCTCTTTGAACGGCTAAATTTTGAACAATCATTTTTAAACCGTTTTTTAAAGGAACTCCTTGCAAAACTTCATAAAAAATAGTCTCGAAACGAAGAACTCGAGACCGACACCGAAATCCTTCGAGACCGAGACTTCAAAAAACGGGTCTCGAGACGCGTCTCGCGACCGAGACCAAATCTCGAGACTCCATCACTGACTTCTATGTCTAGGCTACCACGCGTTTTTTCGGCATGGACCTCTGTTTGTTTTGCAGATAATAAAACTTTTCCGACATACAACTAGTTACTTTTTTACGGTTAGATAAGTTTGGGAATAATTTCTGAATTGTTTTGAAGGCCGCTACTGCTCCGGAAACTTCCCGGTAAGCCTGGGTAATGGTGAGAATGCGATTTAGCCAAAATGTTTATGGTTATTAACCACGTTGTTAAAAAAAGTTACCTGAGCAATTGGGTCTTCACTGCTATGCAATCAGCACACATCCGGATAAACTCCTCCTTGAGCCCCCCCAGAAAAAATCCTGGATCCGCCTGTGAAAGGGTAGATATGCAACGCGAAAACGAAAACGTTTGTCCTATTGTTATCATAAACTCAGGAATACGAAAACGTTCTCAATTTTTCCCACCACGCTAGACACTCAAACTATAATAGGGCTACAGTACTTTGTGTGCTTTTTTGCAAGAAAATTCGTGTATCAGCTTGTCAAAGTTTTGTTTCTGTGATAGTTCGCTCTCATGATGTTTTATGCCCTGCTCTTTTCCTCTGTGTCGTGAAGATGCCGTACCGTTGTTCTATGATGTCACAAGCGCCTGTAATGTGTTTTTCCTGTTACACTTATAGTCTGCATATTGCATTGAACACTGAGTAACAATCACAGTGCGCAGGCAGGCTGAAGCCTAATCGTATTGAATGCCAGCTTTCATATCGGGAGCCGTGCCTCACGGGCAGTGGCGTAACTGACATGGGGGGAAGGGGGGGAGCCGCCCCCCTGGTAAGCTAAATGTAAAAACTGGTCCACTTGACATTTTGATATTTAGTATTCTGTAGGTTGTTGTTTTTTTTGCGTTTTTCGGGGTGTTTTCGTTTTTTTAGCTAATATAGGCATCCACGACATCCTGAGATGCACTATCCTCTCTTAACTTTTTTCTGAGTTTTGGCTAGTGGGCCCTTACGGTGACCAGTGGGCTCCCTTCAGCTCAGCTTTGTCCCCCTGGCTCAAACCTCCAGTTACGCCACTGCTCACGGGCCTCATAGCTGATATGGCACTGTCTATGACGTACATGCCAAACAACATTTTGTCATGACAAATCAATTTTTTCAGAAGCAACATTTCTAGAATTTGGTATTGCAAACGACAACCTGGCAACACTGGCCAAAGATGTCTGCTTTAAACAGTCACATGCGGCAAAACGCCTGCTGCCGTAACTTGACGTAAACATTTGAAGATTCTTTGCCATGTTATTGCTATAAAGATCAACAGTAGAACAATCCGCTAGCAAGTTTCGCAACCTACATCTGCAGGCAAACGAGCTGATATGAGTGAATTGCAAGCTCATCACTGCATAACACCAGATTAATGAACCTGGCTCTTTTGCAGTGTTAATGTGATACAGTACCGGAAAATGAACTGTCATTGCAAGAATTAAATCAAATAATCGGAATTAAGTTGCTGACTTCAGGTTGTTGGAGATTTTTTGTTCTTAGACCCAATTACCAGAGCGGGCAAATGCCCGTTTTGCCACCACCCTGCGGACGCCCATGTTGCTGTATTACAGTAATTGTCTAGACGTCTGCGTTCAACAGTCACATGCGGCAAAACGCTTACTACCGTAACTGAAGTGAGCTTTTGAAACTATGTTACAGTCCCGTCGCCACGGTGGGCTTTTGGGGGCTTAGCCCCCCAAACGAAGCTCCAAGCCCCCTTACATTGAATAATGAAGCACTATAAATCGGTTAAGTTTTTTGTCAAATTTCAGAATGTCAAGCCCCCATAAATTAAATGCAAAGCCCCCCTATTCAAAACTTTCTGGCAACGGTTCTGCTATGTCATAGGTACGCAATAAGGACCAACAACAATCGACTCGCAAGTTTATCATTGCATGACAGGACAAAAATGAACCTGGCTCTTGTGCAGTATGCGGTCATATCGACAAACAAACTGTCATTGCAAGAAGTGAATCAGTTAATCGGAATTGAGTGCTGACTACAGGTTTTTGAAAAAATTTGGTTCTTAGTCCCAATTTCCGAAAAGGGGGCAAAAGCCCGTTTCCCCGCCTGCGGACGCCCATGGTATTTATTATATATAATCTCGTGCATTGTTGTGACTCTTATGAGACATTAGACGGAGTTTCTTTCGTACCAGTGTCTTCACTTTAAATACTGATGCGAATAAAATGGTTCAGTTTTGTTATTTGTGCCAAAACATTGTTATGTTTTTCAAAAAAGGTAACAGTGCATTAGGCAAACATCAAACAAAGTTATTAATGAAGCAGATGTGGCAAACAGGCGTCAAGCAATGGCGTATAGTCAGAAAAATATCCTAAAGCGTAAGCAAAAATTTTTCATGTTGGTTTTTGTTGTTGTTTCCGGAGAAAACTGCATAACTGACCAAACGTCCTTAGTTTTGTGTACATACCATTTTGTTGAAAGTCTTCGTTTTGAAAATTTGAGGAAGGCGCCGGAGTCTTCCACCCCTGCTTGGCTACTCACGGCACATAGCATACAATCAAAAATCAAAAAGATTCTTTGCAAAAAGGGTGCCATGATTGAATTACCCAAGAATCAACACTTGCTACACCCAAACACCATGGCGCCTCTTTGAACTTGCCCTCCTGATTTCGAAGACCTTTTTTTGGCCTTCATTCTCGTTTTCAATAAACATTTTCACAAAAGTAGGTAGTGCGGCACCTTGGTTTTTGACTACCGTCCCAAACGGCAGTTTTTTTTCCGTCAGTAGTCCCCAGTAACACAATTTGGTCTCAAATGATGATTTCTAACACTATTTCTGTGCTGGAGCAAGATGTTTAGCGGTTAACGCAAACAGCAGAAAAGTTTAACCCATTTAACGAAAGATGTTAACCACGTAGGCAGCACTCTTTTACAAGTAAATTCTGGAATGGTGCAGTGCGGAGATTGCGCAGGTGTTCCCATTTACTAAGATTTTCGCAAATTACGAAACATCTAGGTGTTCTTATAGCAAACGCTGTTGTAAGAAATCTAAACGTCATGTTTATGTACTCCAGTGCCCTTTTTCCCATCACACTTCCAACGCCAAGCCTGGATTTTGCACAGAACTTTATCTGATTTCTTGGTCTACACTGCAAAGCTGATGATCAAAATAATTTTAAAATAATTCCAGGGTAAACATATCTGGAAAAGTTTCCATCGGGCCATTACGGAGATTTTACTACGATGCTGGGTACCAAATCCTGTCCAACAATGTGTAGTAAAAATGAATTAACGAGTATCCTTAGCCACTGCAAAACTCAGACAAGTTACTTTGAGAGTATAACTTTATTATTACATAAAACTTTTCGTATACAATGAAAGAAACCACTCCTAATCCGATAACCTGAATAGCTACATCGTTGAAGAAGCTAAGAGATGCCTGACAGTATTGTTATTCGCAAAACTGGGAACGTTTTTAGCTCCTATCTGTTGTCATATTAATCAATTTTTTGTGTTTATTTAATTCAGGTAACTTTTACAATATGTTGTAAACACAAGTTTATAAACTGTAAACTTGCAAACAATTTTGGGATAGTGCAAACGAAACGAAGTTTATTCACTTTCCCCATTCGCTTCATTATGTTCTAATGTACAGTAGAGTATGTCTATACATGGCAATACGTTTGTCCATTGTACACAGATGTGAGGCATACACTAAAAGCTATAATTAAATTTTACTCTGTGGTGAAATGAAGTTTACAATAAAGCGGCGTTATGTTGACAATAACTCGCAAATAGTAAAAGTGCACTATCCATCTATGAATCAGTATCGAGCAATTACTTCTGCTTACTTTCAAGTGCATTCTAATTTCATCAGTTTAAGACTTCCACGATTGGAAAACTGAAATTATTATCAATAAACTTAGGAGATATGCAGATGCGAAATTTTCAGATGATGCAGACGTTGTTGAAATATCTGTCGTCACCTGCGTACTATCGCTGATTGTCGTGACGACGACAACGGAGGTGGTGCTCGATTCTGCAAAGAATTTCACAAACATGATCAAGAAGGTTTGTCCTATTCATAGCGGTGCAAGGTGGGGAAAGGTGAGCGATGTCCCTCATGTAAAAAGGTAAAATAATCGAGTTAAAGATTTTTTCACATTTTTGTGCAACTATAGGAAGAAGTTATGATAGCTTAAATTTGTAATGCACGTTAGGGCACCAGTTACAGCTGTCAAATTGCACTGTCTGTTTCGTTTTCATTTCAGAAATTTTTGTTAGAGCCCAGTAATAGTTTGTCATTCATCAGGCACTATTCACATTGTTGAGTTGTGTCATCGAGGCATCCGCACCTGAACGACAAAGTGTGGCGATTGCACAAAAAACAGTTGAAGAACCCTTTTTTTGTCATTCACTCACATGCAATGAAAATAAAGAGAAAAGTCAATAAAAACTTGTGTGCTAAGGGAAAAACGGAATAGCTGCAGAGCAACCATGTCGTAGGCTGAAACAAACAAGCATCGTTGTCGAAATGAGTAGAGTTGGAATGAACACTTGTACGCATCGTTTGATGATCCCGGTCTTTGTAGACGCTTTTGCGTGCAGCCAATAAAACCGTAATTCCAGTTTTAGTAGTACTGTGCGCAAAGTAAGTAGAGAATCCAAATTTTACTTACCATTAGGTATTGTTTGGTTTGTAAAGTTTATTGGTTGCTGAGTTGCGTTTTTATTTTTGTCATGGTACGTCACATCGCCATCATCAGTGACAGGGCCCTCGGCAAACAGTAGATTGTATTTTGTTGTTGAAATATCCCAAGTCACAGATTTTCCATCCACTTCTTTTGTAACGCTGTACGGGCGAAGAAATGCGCACGACATTCTGTTGTCGTCGATGCTGGTGTTCACCAAGTGACCGTTATCCACCTTAAAATTATCATTTTTACAAAAAAATTGACATATTAACTTTGTTTTCCTTACTGCAGACTTCTTTTTGAGACTGATGATGCCAATTGTTTGCATCATATCCAATTGTGAGCCTTCGTCTGTTTGCTTTAGCGAAGATAACCAACGAGTTACATAATAAATTCACAATTTTGTTGACTCATGAAAAAAAGTCCAACATATAAGCTTGGGAAAATTTTGGACATAAACTAGATTCCAATTACTGGCCAGCCAGCAAAGTATTCCAACAAATCACCCGACGATAGCAATGCAACAACTACCGAGGCAAATATTTCCTTAACTTTCATGGAAAAGTATATGCCAAGTGCCTTCAAAAATGATGCCGCGAAATATTTCAACCTAAGGTGGAGGATACCCAGTCGGTTTTTGTCCCGTCCGTAGCACAACAGACCAAAGTTTCAGTCTCCAACAAATTTTTGACAAATATTGGGAGTAGCCAGAGATGGCTCCGTTTGTTTTGTCGACCTCGAAAAAGCATTCGACATGTTACCTCTAGAAAAGCTGTGGGTAGTGTTTCAGGAGTGCGATGTTGGTTGCCGCCTGTTACTTACCGTCAAGTTTCTGCATTCCTACTCAGAAGTTTGTGTCTGCATCGGCGGAGCAAAATCACAACCGTTTACCGTGAGTGTTTGGCTCCTACAAGGGCGTGTGCTGTCAACACTCATCATCATATTCTATATGAATTGGACAGGCAGTAACAGCCGAGACAACGAGGTGTCACTGCTGGAAGCTGCAGCATCAACCGTTTGTTTTTATGGACGATTTGGCACTGCATTCTCTCAACAGGGTCTTCTATATTCTCTTGCTCGGTATTCAGTCGCGTGTGATCAAGCGGTGAAAATTAGCACAAAACACCAAAGTATTATGTCTCCCCAGACATCGAGGCCAGTATATGCTGAAAGTAAGAAGTAATACACTGCAGCAGGTGAAGAAGTTCAAGTACCTCGGGGTGGTATTCACGAGTGGCGGAAAGCAGAGCAAGGAGTTTGATATATGGATTGTTAAAGCAAACACAGTTTTACTTGAGCTTTATTGTTCAGTGGTAACAAACCACGAGCTTTCAACCAGAACCGTCGCCAGAAAGTCTTCAATAGGGGGGCTTTAAATTTGTGCAGGGGTATTGACATTCTGGAAATTTCATAAAAACTCCGCTGATTTATAGTGTTTCGTATTTGAATATGGGGTGGGAGATTGGAGCTTTGCTTGGGGGAGCAACAAGCCCGGGTCTGTTTGAATGTGATAATTTTGTTTTGAACTTGTTTACAACTTTTGGGTTAGTGGTTCTCAACTTGGGGCATGGTATGGTTGATTCATATATTTTTGTGACTCAAATCACGAAATAAAACGAATGAAACAAGAGGAAAAACAACAACATCAAAGATCACAAAATAATTTCATGTTGATGAGAATATAAAAACATGATGGAACTGCTTTCAAGCACCGCAAAACTATGCATTTTTAATATTTTTATCGGTCTTTTTTCCGATCCCCAACTATGGTCATGAATCTTGGATACTGAACGAAACAGTGCTATCTCAAGTGCAAGCGGCAGAGACGGGATTTTTGCCAAATGTTTACGGTGTGACACTTCGCGATAAAGTGCGCGCAGTTATGAAATTCGCAAATTCTTGATTGTCTAGCTACTAATCCTCCGAATCGAGAGATCCCAGCTACTATGTTTCGGCCACATCACCATAATGCCCCAGGAAAGACTGGAATGGCGAGTTCTGCTTGCTACACCCACGGAGACAGCGGCCTAAAGGTCGACCACGGTCTAGGTGGTGTGATTACATCTCCGACCTTGCTTAATCCCATCTAGGTGTGGAGCCAGCAGAACTATCAGAGATTGCTGAAAGCCGTGAGATATTTCCAACAAGGGCTGTTGCCTCGTGACCCTTCCCAGAGGAAAAGCGTTTGTAAAAATGACGAATGAATCGTAGGGGGTATGCATCACAAAATGTGGTTACAGGTCGGCTGCTGCAAGCCTGCCTCCTTATCTATGAGTTAAACCTGAATTGCGGCAGAATATCTCCTACCCACAAAATCACATCTAATCAAAAACCTATTGTTGAATACTGTCAGTGTTGGCCTAATGTAAATGACATGTTAAGTTTCAATTCTTTCCGTTGTTTTATAATTCGCTGAACCAATGAAAATTTTTTTTGAATATTAGAACAAATATTTGCTGTTTAGGCATTCCGCGTGGATATTGCGCAGCAACATAAGTTAAAGTCAACACTTAGAGTTGGCTTTACGAAAAACGCAGGGGTATTTCTCCAACATTGACAGGGCATCCGGAAAAGTTGTAATATTGTTGATCACAAAAACTTGCGGCTCCAAAAATAACTAGCTTTTGGAAATCAGAACGCCGATTATGGGATTTCGTTCGCGAAGGACTTTCCAGGTAATTAGGAACGTTTACGGTGTGTTACGTGATTTTAGATCAAACACCAGGAAAAGGGCTCCGACCGCTAAAACAAAACGCCACTTGACACGTTATGATACATGGTGGCCATGATGGCAGCTTCACCGAATTATTCCACTGGATACAAGGGACCATAAACCCATGTTTTCTATGTTCAGCCTGAGATTTGGCATATAATCCTGTAAATTGTTCAATTTTGATGTTGAGGGAGTTTCCCTCCTAAGAACAGATTTGTTGCACATCTAATAGTGAGTGGTGCTTAGATTCTTCCCGTCACTTTTCCGCGCGTTTATTGAGAGAATTACATTGCAAAGAAATTAGTTTAGGTGTAACATTACCCTGATAGCGCAAAAGGCTATAGCTTACATAGTGTGCATGCACACTGCTATCGCAAGAAACAGTAGCGGAGTTCTAGCCACATCAAGTCACGAAAGTTTAAAAGCAAATTACAGGTTTTCCTCAAAGTTTTAATGTTGTGAACAGGACAAACACCTAAAAAATAGGAATTCATGAGAAAAATCATTCTGAACACAACTAAACTAGTGAAATAAAAATTGCTGTACGACTGGTAGGTGGATGCGACCAGAACATTATGTCACTTTCTAAAATCTTTGGAGTTCAGAGAAAGTTTTTTTTACAGTACGTAGTACCAATTTACTGAAAACAACATTCTGTAATGATAGTAGTTGGATATGATCAAGACAAAATGTCACTTTCAGCAATCTTTGAAGTATTTAAAATACGTTGCTTTTGCAACCTCTCAGTCGGCGCGGTGTTGAATGCGCGATGCACCACGAAAGGGAAGTGCACCATGAATAATACCTATACAGTATGTATGTGGCGCGAACAAGCGCTGATAGAGAGATCCCGATCGAGTGATCTCGGTGAGTGACCTCCATAACGCACGTGAGCCTGGTGAACAGTTGATTGTGCTTTGTGATGGTGGCGACGCAAAGGCGGATCCAGGATTTTTTTAGGGGGGGGGTCAAGGACGAGCTCATACGTATGTGTACTGACTGCATAGCAGTTAAAACCAAATTGGTCAGGTAACTTTTTTGACAAAACGATCAATAACCATACATATTTTGGCTAAATCGCATTCTTACCATTGCCCAGACTTACTAGGACGTTTCCGGAGCAGAAGCGGCCTTCAAAACAATTCAGAAATTATTCTCAAACTTATCTAACCTAAAAAAGTAACTTGTTGAACGTCCGAAAACTTTTGTTATTAGCAAAACAAACACAGGTCCACGCCGAAAAAATGTGTGGGGCAGGCATAGAAGTGACACAAAACTACACGAAGAAACCTGAAATGCCGCCAATAACCTTTGTTGGCATTCTGTGCAAGATCCGTGCCGTGTTGTGTTCGAAAATTGCAGATGTTCATGACGTTCGGACTTGAAAATTGGTTTACTTTCGGAAAATTTTCCGATTTTTATTGCATAACAGCAGAGACGTAACGAGTGGGGCAAGGGAGCATAATTCTCCGGACGCCAAATCACTGCGGGAGGCCAAAAAGTACCAACAATGACATAAGCACTTTTTTCAAAACAGTACATTTGCTTCCGAAAGACCTTAGGTTCGAACATAGGGGCGGCAAACTTATTTCTTGCCCCAGGTGCCATCTAACCTTGTTACGCCCCTGCACAATGCACATCACGATTGTCTAGCCAAAATGGCGAAATTTGTTTACAAAAACACCTGCCCATCAGTGGCAAACTATCAATCACAAAATATTTACAACAAAATGCTGTTGATTATAGAAGTCATTTGACCATAGAAAATAACTTGAAGATCGGAAAAAAGGTATATTATTTCGAAAACAAGCACAACTTTCCCTCCCCCCGAAAAAAACGCTTGGGGTACGCGAAGAGACAAACATACCAAAAAACTCGAAAGTAATACTGGCAGTTTGTCCTGGAAGTTGTTTATTGCATCACAAGGGCATTGAAAATGATCAGACAATATTTTCCACGTCACGGCGGGAAAGTGAAGTTTGCCGTGAGCCAATGACCAAATTCTCATCCATTCAATTTTTTGTACGAAACGCGACTATATCAATTTTAGAAATACTGTACAGTAAGTTGAAAAAAATTATTAGAGTCAGCAGAATATTGGCCGATAAAAAAGCATCTGATTTCTTGCTGAGCTGAATTTTTGTCCAAAAATTGTTGCTGGCAGGCAGTGATGTATTGGTAAAAAAGAGGTGTGGGAACGGCGTTCTCACACCGAACATAAAGGAAGACTGATTCGCCTACAATAATTTCCACACTGGATCTTCCTGTTTCACTTTAGTGTTACGGTGCTATACACGAGATGACTTGCCATTTATTCATTTATGCTGCTCCAGGCGCTACACGTAGAAACTGAAATGAAAAATCTAAATCTTCAAGTAACATGACTAGTGCAAAAAGGTGTGGGAACATCGTTTCCACGCGTTCCCACCCCACTACACCCCTGCTGGAAGGTCTGATGCTAATCAGAAGTCATCTTTACCATAGCCTGCAGCTAATTTAGCGCGCTTCGTTTTAAGCCGACCTGACATGTGGGCTACCTTCTACGGTTAGGTTTGCTGTTTTGGAGTTTACGCTGTCACTGAGCGCTCTAATCTAGCCTGTAGTTAACTGCATAGTAAGTTCATTGTAGCGTAATTTTAATGCCTCCGCTTAAGTACAGTAATAACATGAGCTGCACTCGTTCGTAAAAGCTTGTACGAAAAAATAGCATGATCTGCAGACTGCAGCTTATTCAACTTTTGTCCACAGTCTGCTCAGTCCCGTCGCCACGGCGGGGCTTTGGTGGGCTTTGCCTCCCAAACAAAGCCCCAAGCCCCCAAATTGGAACGTGGAACACTACAGTATATCAGTGGAGCTTTTGTCAATTTTTAGAATATCAAGACCCCCGCACAAACGCAAAGCTCCCCTATTGAAAACTTTCTAGCGACGGTTTTGGGTCTGCTGCTTATTCATCTTTTGTCCACAAGAAGACCAATCTTACTCAAATGAAAGAAGAGTTTAAATACTTACGTGTGCAGTGGCATAGCCAGCCTAAAATTTTGCATGGGTCAAAATGTCTGATTTTAGGTGAGCAACAGTATTTTGTTTGAGATATTGCCTCTTAAAGCACAAAATGACTAGATATTCTAAAAAATTTGGAAAGGCCATGGCCCCCTGCCCCCCTGGCTACGCCTATGTACGTGTGGTTTATATAACGTATATGTAATTTAAATACTTTATGTAAACACTTACGTATTTATATAACATTGGGACCATATTTTTTTATATAAAAACGTGTTTATTAGAAATTTGATTTATAGTGAAATAAACACATTCGGACTGCCCACATTCAGCAATTCAGCAAAATAAGCTTCGCATTTAATATTTTCGTCCCTATCCCTGTGCAAGAAATGGTTTAATTAAAGATTATCCAAAAATATAACCCCAATGAATGTTTCTGTGTCGGGAACCATCGATCAAACTTTGTATCTGAAAAAATTTAAGGGGGGAGTCAGCCCCCTTAGCCCCACACCTGGATCCGCCTATGCGACGAGAGTGTTCTCGCCGGTTGATCTCTGTTGTTGCTTGCTGCCACGATGAGTAGCTTTGCACACTTGCTGATGTGGCTTACCAATCGCAACAGTACTCAATCATTGCAACTCTTCCAAGAATACCATCAAACAACGTATTTAATTCTAATGCTATATTTCCATGCTGCAACGCCACTTCATGAAATTTGATGAAAAATGCCACAAAATACTCACTGCCCAGAGAAATAACAAAGTGCCGATGTAAACAATTTTGAATAACAGAAATGCGATGTGGGCAATGGGCACGCCAAAGTAGTGTGAATTTTTCAACCATTTAAATTAAAAATATTAAATGGAAAAGGAAAATTAATATTAAATCATGAAGGAATCTCGTTTCGCATAGAGTATATGTACATACGTTCAAGCATATCACTTACAGGTGTAACTAGAGTTGGGGGTTTATGACCTGTCAAATACGCTGAAGAGTGCTTGATAGTATATGACGATGGAGATGATCTTGAGCAAACATAAGTATCATCAGCTGGACCCTGTGAAAACATAGAGATTCATGATAACTAGATGTACACCTTAGCTAAAATGAAAAACAATGAACAAACACGGAAAAGCAAAAACGTTCATCAACCAATAAAAATCAAAATAAATATGTCAGAACTATTTGCACACAAAACTATAATCAACGAGAAAACCTATCAGAGCCGTCGCCAGAAAATCTTCAATAGGGGGCTTTACGTTTGTGCAGGAGGGCTTGACATCCGAAAATTTGACGAAAATTCCTGATTTATAGTGCTTTCTATTTCAATTTTGGTAGGCTTGAAGTTTTGTTGGTGGGGCTTAGCCCGCCAAAGCCCCACCGTGTCGACGGGACTGAATCCTATGAAGCACTGCAAACAGCTGAACAATTCTTAAAACAAGCCCTATAAAAAATAACGACTCCAAGTTGGTTTCTATGCAAATTGAAACGATTTATACAAAATCCGCAATTCGCTGATTTACATTTCATTATTTCTCTAAATCGTGAACAGACTGATGATGCTTTATCAACTCCAATGGGAAATAGGAAAAAGCGTGAGGAACTTTGCCTACAAAAGGTTCAACACAAATCATCTAAAAGAATAAAACCAATCCGCCAACACAAACGTGCCATCTTCATGTCCGATGATATTGCCATCGCGATGTATCCTGTTGATGGGCCTTTCAACGTGAACATCATCATCTCCGTGCCATTGGACATTACTGGCTTCCACTGTACAGATGCACAGTTAGTGCCACATGGTAGCGGAACATTCCAACTTCCTCCGATAGTTTCATCCGGAATGTTGTCTACGAAGCACAATGCTAGCGTTATAAACCTGCGCCACATTTCAGTTGTTTATTTTATTTGGTCTGTAAAAAACATTCTGACCATCAGGTATTGTTTGATTTGTAAAGTTGATTGGTTGTTGTGTGGCGTTCTTATTTTTGTCGTGGTACGTCACATTTCCGTCATCAGTGACTTGACCCTCGGCAAAGAGTAGATTGTATTTGGTTGTTGAAATATCCCAAGTCACAGGTTTTCCATCGACCTTTTTTGTGACACTGTACGGGCGAAGAAATGTGCATGACATTCTGTTGTCGTCGATGCTTGCATTCACCACGTGACCATTATCCACCTTGAAAACAACAATTTTGTAAAATTGCAACATTTCAGTGTGTTTTTCCCTAATGGACATTTCCGTAAGAGGTTGTTGGTGAAAAGCTTTAGCAAAGAATACAAATAAACAGAAAGCTTAATTGGTTTGATTAACTGAGATTGAACAGTAAAGAGCATAACGATCACTATATTTACTTACAAATGCAAAACTTACATCACGAAAGTCACTAGTGTGTTGCTGCATATAGCTGCTCAGTTTCATACTGGACCAGCATGAGCAAGCTCAAAATGGAACATACTAACGAAGTTCCATTGTAAGGGAAAAGTGATGATATTTGTTAGTTGCTGCTCTCGGTGGCGGTATTAGGTACAAAGAAGAGGAGGTTTTGGATCGGTTTGCTTCGCCTCTAGCTGTTCGGCCAAAGGAAGCTTCCGATGGTTTTCACACCATCGGGGATGTTATGCTTTTGACTGCCTCTGCGCATGTAGACAACAGAGGTCTCAACTTGTTTCTATTTTTTAGATTTATTGATTAATCAGACAAAAACTAGTGTTTGCAAAAACGTACTAGTAATTAAATTGGTTGGAATTCGTGGTTATTGTCGGTATTGCCTATAGCCAAGACAAACAAATATCGATCGCCTGCACTTGAGACAAAGTCAATGGTTAACCCCTGAAAACTCAGCATTGTAAACCCGTTGATCTAGGTCTAGGATTTTCATGTCTTCGAACATGTAAGCATGACAATCAAAGCGAATATTACGGGGTTCACGGTGAAGAGATGCCAGGTAAGCTGATGCTTAAAAAGTGCAGTAAGGCGTGAAATAACAATTGAATGTCAGGAGGTCGCCTGTGTTTGCTATGAATGAGTGTCAATTTACGAAAAACTAAGTTTGTCGCATATGGTAGCAAATGTCCAAATGACTTCACTGGATACACCACAAGACAAATTCATTTTTTCTGGTTTGTTCAGGCATCACAGAGATCACTATCAATCGTTTTTTTTGGTGAACAAGTTGCACAAAGAAAATTGCATTGCAGTTGTTACACATTTGACCGTTGTTTTTGAAGGCGATTGGAGAAACCCAAAAGGTCTCTGAAATGTTTCCAACATCCTCTCAAACTACAGTAGGAACTCACTTTACAAACAGGGTTGCGGATTCGTAAGGAGTTGGAGGTTTTTGGGTGGAGTCGGAGTCGGATTTCTAACAACACTGGGAGCCGGAGTCGTTTTTTTTGTCCTACTCCGGATGTCCAGTTGGATTATTTTTTAGATCACACTCCTAAATTGGGAACTCCTGTTGAAATGGCACAATTTCTTTTGAAACTTTTGTTGAACCAGAGATTTCTTGCTGTGTACCACGATTTCCATTGATTTTAACAGCCAAATTTCATTCCCTTATGTTAAGGAGTCGGAGTCGGAAATTTTGGGAAGGTCGGAGTCGGGAGTCAGAGTCGGAAATATTGGAAACTCGGGGTCGGGAATCGGAGTCCGAAATTTTAGAAAGTCGGAGTCGGGTTTCGGAGTCGGATATTTTACCTCCGACTCCGCAATCCTGTTTACAACTACCGTCAAAATACACTTAACCTTGCTTTACGACCATCTCGGCATTCAGACAAAATAGTTACGGTCACTCAATCGGTGAAACCTAAAGAAACTACATTTGACAATGAGTTCCGGGATGACACCTAATCATACGTTTTTCCACATGTTTGGTGTGGCGAGGTTGCAATTTTTTTACCTGGAGTATACCTTGTTTCGTGAGTATGATCTAGTAAGGTAATCGGCCACAGTATTGTTTTAATGAATTTCCAAGGCAATGAACCTTACTAGGTGCGATAAATGTACCACATTTGGTTAGATAATGACTTAATGCTGCTTTCATTAGACTTTGGATTATTTCAAATCATATTGTTAAACCCGATGTCACACCAATTCACATCAGTGAATTACACACCTAGTAGAAATAAAGGATTAAGTGAAGATTGCCGTTATATAATTTTGATGAGTTGCCTAAACAGCCCTCCAAACCAATTCAAAATGTAACACTCAAAATACTTAATGCTTTGCCGAAAGTAAATGAATCAACAAGAGTTTCGAATCATAGAGGTGTGATTAGAAATGTTCAAGTGTCGATTCAAGAATTTAAGTTAACAACCATCAATTGGAAATATCAAAAACAAAAGTTATTAAGTGTGTAACTGGTTTCGCATGCAAGTGAATACAAAAGAAAATGTTTTCTTACCGGTGAAACTAATGTTGGAGGCTTATGACCAGTCAAATACGCTGAAGAGATTTTGACACTGTTTGAAGATGGAGATGTTCTTGAACAAACGTAAGCATCGTCAGATGGACCCTGTGCAAACCTTGCATTTCATTCTTGTTAGATACACAAGTGATTGGTACAAATAAAACTAATGAAAGTACACGAAAATAACCTTCAACTGAGGCACCCATTCATAGCAACTGCAGAAGATAAATGTGTGTAAGTAAATGAGAAAGCTCTGAAAAACTTCGGCAATATTGGTGTGTGTGTTCTCAGGGCGAAATGAAAATAGGCAGATTTGAAAAACTGCATATCAAATAATTTCAAAAATATATTCATATTTTCAGGAAGTTTCAGAAATTGTAGTGTGTGGAGATAGTTATGGATATCCAATGGAGAATTCACAAGAGTTTAAAAATTATTTTGTCAAAAGACATTAGGAATTTTGAAATGAAGACAGCAAAACTTAATGCACGAGCACAAACTTGCCATCTTCATGTCCGATGATATTGCCATCGCGATGTATCCTGTTGATGGGCCTTTCAACGTGAACATCATCATCTCCGTGCCATTGGACGTGACTGGCTTCCACTGTAC
>Ga0210059_1005860_pt1 | contig 19741 bp, 12 predicted proteins | sample Ectturendosymbi2_FD_188042 | JGI IMG/M metagenome (GOLD analysis project Ga0210059, IMG submission 188042) | Ecteinascidia turbinata endosymbiont from Florida, USA - Sample 2 (SPAdes) (version 2) | ecosystem: Host-associated > Tunicates > Ascidians > Unclassified | place: Key West, Florida... | reverse complement strand
AATCATAGCGAAACATGTGAACTTTAAAGGCATGCTGGGAGCAAAAAGCACCCAGACAAGGTCAAAGAACCTTTTGTGTTTCCCAAATGTGAATAGCACAAACTTTTGAGTTACAGAGACCAGACTTCGAAAGTTTGCACAGGTTGAGGCTGTGCTCACTCTGTTTGTCGCTGAGAACTGCTCCACTGCGTATAAATACATGCGGCCATTTGAAAGAGATTGTTAAAAACTGTGTGTCATACAAAAAGGAGGTAAGGTAAGCTACACTTACGTTGCTCAAAATGTCGACAGAAAAAATTGTGGGCCGAAACTCGTAGTGGCCAAAACGAACATTTTGTGCCCTCTACAGTGACAGTGAATGCAAGACAAAAATTGACATGTAACTTTACAAGTTCATTTTAATCACCCTGAAAAATAGCCGATTTTTTCGCAGAATTTCACTACTTTTAGCAGATTTTAGCTGAAAACTTGTGACATAGTTTTTAGCAGGATCTAGCAGTTTTTTGTGACACCATTTAGCAGTTTTATGTGACAACCATCAGGTAACACTGAATGCAAGCCTAGAGACTAAACTAATTGTGTACTGACATTGACAACTGGTAGGTCTGTTATAAGCTAGGCATGGGCAAGTGACTTCACACTGCATCAGTAAAGCTATCTCTGATTGTTAAGTGTTTTGCAAGGAAGTTAGGATCTGGTTTATACTAGCTTAAAACTTCCACGGTTTAAAATGTTAGGCCTATTACTAATAGACCCATGCTCGGTTGATTGAGTTAAGCAAGTATGCATACGATTGATAACGATCGTCAGTGCAGCAAGAACAGTCCAGCATATTCATTTCGTGCTGTGCAGTTGCTTGCGATTGCTTACATGACGTTTTAATTAACATGAGAGAATGTGACAAAGCAGCAGGTTGGTGAAGAACGGCAGTCACTATTCTTTCTGATAATTACATGCCAATGTGCAGTCAGCGATACGTCTGGCCGTCCACACGTTCCGAACTGATAGCTTCACTTCAGACAAATCATAAAGAGGTATCGAATCAAAGATCATTCAGTAGGTATTTACTCACTTTTGAGTAGATGTTTATCTGAATAAAACTTGAGTAAACCTGACGTCGAGGATGAGGGGCCTACAACCCCTAAAAAAGGAAAGCTTCTTTCAATCGCCAATAATTAAATGAGTCGTACTTAAAGTAGGCCTACGGATTTATTTCAACTAGTGCAAATGGATATGGCTCTGCATCAGGATATGGCTCTGCATCAATTTCAACTGGTGCAAATGATGGTAGCCTGAAAAGTACCTTTCATACAACGACTCTACCAATGTGTTGGACGAAGGTCTTGCCGAAATATCCTGACCTTGCCATAAAATCATTAAAAACTTTGCTGCTGTTTCCGACATCCTACTCATGCGAGTTTGCATTTTCTGTGATGGCAGCAACGAAGACGAAACCGCGAAACAGACTGGACGTGATGGACACATTGCGGGTGTCATTGAGTTCCATAATTCCTATGTGGGAGCGTCTCGTTGCGGCAAAACAAGCTTAAGGTTCTCATTGAATCAAAGTTGTAATAGCTTGCATGATTTGTAATAAATATTCATTGCTGAGCATTTGTGGTTTTTGAAAGCCGGTCCGCGAAAAAAATTCATTTTCAAACCGGTCCGCAGTGCAAAAAAGGTTGCCGACCCCAGATCTAACAGAACAGATTTAATTACACAGGAAGAAATGAATTATACTGGGAGTTTTTACATTACTGCACTTGTAAAGTGCTGGTCCGCAGTCGCAAAGATTCGTACTCGGACATTAACGACGAGCTCATCTGACAAGAGGAAAAACTTCACCATTTTTAGCAAGCAATGCACGGAGTTGCTGTAGAATAGATTCATATTGCGAACAGTATACCCACAATTATTGAATATATTACTTTATTTGACTTTTCGTCAGCCATCATCAGAAATGGCCTCTATGACGTAATACAACACGAATGCCTTCAAATTACAACCTTATTATTTCTTTCTAACTGTTTTATTGCAATTGTATTCCTGAAGATGATTTACGACTAAGCTGAAACGTCGAATAAAATAAAGTATTTATCATTTTTGCTGAACACATTTCAAGATTGCGGTACATTTTCTGTGCTGCGCACGTGAATTACGAAAAATTTTTTGAAAAGTGACTGAAGTAACACATCTTTGTAAGTTCTTCCGAAAAATCTGGTAAAGTTTCGTTAATGTACCTTTAATCCTTCAACTCCTAAGGAGATACTGACGTTACTTTGATTTAAGTCATGGAACTCATTGGCTAATATTCTTATCGGACTTTTTCAGTTTTAGGCTCCCTTTGATGTAGTTTCGTAACACATTTCAGAATTAACAAGTACATTTACTTCTTGTACCGTTGTGGCCGTTGTTCAGCGAAACATGACAAAAGTAAACCAGGTTTGGCAAGCTTATTTCATTTAATGAGCAAGTATAGAATCTGTTTAATCACAAGCGGACCAGAAAAATTGTGGGTTAAGAAACTACAGTATAAAGGCAAGTTCATTTTTTTCCTTTTCATTTAGTGCAAAAAAGTATATTTCGAAAACTTCCGCGTTAAGGAAAAGTCTTCTTAAAAAAGATTGAACAAGTAAACTGGGAACTATTTGAAAACGCCGGGTTTTTACATGGTCTTGTAAATGTATGCGGTATATAAATCGGAAAGTCGGAAATGTTTTGCCTGAGCAGTGCTCCAAAGCTGCAGCCACATCAACTCTCCTACAGAGAAAAATTGGATAGAAAATGTATTTACGGTGAGACAAAACGCTTTGAAAACTATTCAAAAACATTTTTCATATGTTTTTTTCAATTTGCACACGAATCTTTGCATCTTTTCCCTTTCACAAGTGCATCAACATCAGTTGTCAAATCCGGCGATCCGCCAGTTTTAGAATGCCATTTAAAGTGCTTGTGTGATCCTTGAGCCCAGGTTTGTTTTACTGATGCTCATGAAAGAGAAAACAGAATAAACAGGAAAAGGACCATTGTTCTTGAAAATTCTGCAGTCCACACCAGGGCCGCAACAAGCGAAAGTTTTCAGGGGGCAGAAGTCACTTTTGGCAACGCTTATGACGTCATCAATGTGCAGTCAACCATAATATGCGACTTTTTGCTATGATCAGCAGTGCTGCCATAAACGTTTTTGCAAAAATCACTAGATTCACAAAAAATTTTCTAGATATGAAAAAATATCACGACATTTAAAATATCTGCGTAGAAGTTAACAATTGCGCTTGAAATCATTTATTCATGTCTTTTATCGCCTAAAAAACATAAAACCATTTGCAAGTTTAATCATGCGAAAGCGTGGAAAATCTTATGTCAGAAAGCTTCAGGTTTCTTTCAAGAACTTAAATCGACAATACTAACGAAGTATTTTACTGTAGGCTAGATCGATTCACCTAATATTTAATCAGTATATTTCTACTGCACTGATCCTGCAAAGAAATGGAGATAACGTCGTAGCCAACATTGCATCAACAAAACAATAAGAAATTGAGAAGTGAAAACAATAAGAAATTGAGATTACAAAATTTTTTTTGTTCTGTAGGTGAAAATCTTCAAACAACTATTCACGTAATCAATCTTTTTTTCTGAAAAAACGGGCTAAAAGTTAGAAACAATACATCCGATCTTCGAACACATACCTCCTTGCAAAAAATCACTAGACTACAGTGAAAAATTACTAGATCATTAAGTCAGCTCAAACATCACGATATCTATTCAAAAATCACTAGGTGTGGCACCATTGACGATCAGCTTACCAATCAAAAGAGAGGAAAGTATGATAAATTCAGAAACGCGTAAGCTCCTTCACGATTATTACCAATCCCACACACTGTTCCGCAAAAGCTTTATTTTAGCAGTAGTCGTTTTCAAGTTTTCAGATTTAAAACCAATAAATCAATCAATCTGAGACATCAGTTAATATAAAAAAAAAAGAATAGACGACACATTACACAAATAACACATAAAACAACATTTATACAGACGAAAAATTGCACATGATCGAAAGCAGCTGCTTCAGAATATGTAGTAATTTGTTCGAGTTTGATAAAATTTTATTCTAAAAGGTAATGCAACTATGCAAACCAATCTGTGCAGCGTGGACTTCGAGGTGCTGTTTTGAACGCGTAGTACAGCGGAAATCTTTGTGACATGAAGACAGCGCGTTTGACGAATGATCTATGACGCGAAACGTTATGTGTGTCGCAGCTTTGAAGAACTGGTAAACGCTAGCTATATAAATTATGCTCTCTTCTAATAACACACAATCGAATAAGGGACTTTTTGCAGTAAATCAGCCTTCGAATCGCTGTATCTTTTAATCCGGTATAAATTGATTTTCAACTGTGAAGTGGTGAAAATCGAAACTTGTGACCGTTGGTAAGATTTCGCGAGGCAACTTGGCCATGTGCTGTTTGCGTTGTGAAGTTCGCTGGCTCATTTCTTGCAGCAAAAGTACAGCTTTATGCCTCATAAATGAAAGCAATAAAACACCGCAGTACAAGAATACAAGAAATGAAACACCGCCGTACAAGAAATCAAGAAATCTTTCTTTGTCCCAAGATGACAATACCATTGTGTACAAACAGACAGCTTCAAATTAGGTCGACGACAGAACGAGTGAAAACAATTGAACTTTCAAAATAACACTTTTTCTCACTTCAGGAATATGCAAAACCTTCAACATCAAAGCTGACATATAATACTAATTGTAGCCAAACGTTCGATGCAACTAGAAAAAAACTAAGATTACACTAGAAAAGAATACATTTTATCTAATCTTTGCAAGCAATCGTATTTGTGTCATCATAAAAGAAAAGTATGGCATCTTGTTTTCGACACAGGGAAAGAGCTGGGCATAAACTAAAGAATGTTAGCGCGGCTAGCTAGGTACGTTAATTATGAATGTGAACTTTCTAGTAAAGGTTGCCGTATCCTTATTTTAGATTCTGGTAGTCGCCATGCCCATGGCTATAGTATAGATTTTCTTTCGAAAGCTGGAAGCTAGTTTTGGATTAGCATATTTTTGCTACTAAGTTGTGTAACGAAGTGTACAGAGTTCACATTTAGTTTTTGTCGGGACGCTTTCGTCGCCTACTGCGTCAACAACATATCTGGACCCAACACGAGCAGTAAGGACGACGATAAAACAGAAAATCAACGAGACACAAAGGAATGCAACGAAGGATGAAGAAAGTAAAGGACAACCAGACATATGAAATGCTCATTTTTTGGACGAAGACGACTCTGCTTGGGAAAAACAGAAGTTGGTGCTTCAAGCACTGGTGAAGGAGGCGGGGGTGCAACCGCATCCCCAAAACTTTTGATTTCGTAAAAATCCGGGCAAAATCTGTCCGAAATTTGGGCAAAATTTGTGAAAACGTTCGCAAAGCTGCGCAGCCTTTTTTTTGGAAGTCATGTTTTTATTTAGTTCTTTTCGGGCAAGTTAAGTGAAATATGGGCAAGTTTGGAGAAATTTGGGCAAAAAAGGTGCTTGAAGTGTGCTTTGATTTCAATGAAATGCAGTCATTTTTTTGGAAGTCATTTTCTTTGGAGTTTTTTTCGGGGAAGTTTGGGGAAATTTGGGCAAAAATCCTTCGCACCCCCAAAATTTTTCTGCTCCTACACCTATGGCTTCAAGCATAAAAGGAAAGACTCGGAGAAAAATGACAGCGACGATTTAATTAGATCATACTATCACCAACCCTTGGGAGAATGAAGTTGACTGACTAAGATACCGAGTTTCTGTGTGGTACACATAATTGTGTGTAACCGCATGTAGACTATTCGTACATAGTGATACCACTGTACGTTTATAACGGTTAACTCCAACTTGCAAATGCTCGCAATCTCGCATATTGCACATTATAGTACATGCTTGGTCCTTGTACTTCGTCATGCTCAAGCTTTGCAGTGAGGATGTGAACCAGGGATAACTACAACTCTTTGATCTCGGAGTTCTAGATATCTCTGATGTGAACAAGGCAATGTGAACGAGACTTCCTGTTTGGGAACCACTGTAGCCGCGTCATAGATCACACCGTGTATACGTTACAAGTGAATGAGAACGTCGTATCAAATGTTCTTGCATGTCTAATGTTTACCACAAGCATGTTGTTTACTAACTTCCTGTAAGAACTTCAATTTCGTGAAATATTCATGAACTTTGAAAGAAAGTTGCGAGCAGACCAAAGTTCGCACCTCAGAAAATATCTAAATTTCATCTTGCAGTAATTCCATAAACAACTGCATCATTTGCATTCATCCATTTGTGTGCAAAACGTAATACCCTAATGTTCATCACATGTTTTCATCGATGTTGTTCACAGAAAATAGTCACACAAGCCTATTTTGGGGCTTTTCATCCACCCGACTCATGCCAATTAGAATTATTTCACGATTAAAGGTGTAAATGCTTCGTTTTCCGACCGAAAATCAGACTTTTCTTGAGATTTGTCGCTTGGTGAAGCTGTAGCTCAGCATCAGGAATTGTTTTGGGTCAGACAATTGGAAATACCAATTTTGCAATGTCGCAATGTTGTTGTGAATGCAAAATGGGAATAAAGTGTTAAGTACAATAACCACTAAGAAGACTTCAAAATATTAGTGAAAAATAAAACAACGAGGAGTTAAGCTGGAATAAAACCAAAACGTATGACGGATATAGGTTAGAATGGTGATAAATAACAGTCAGTATCTATGAAAGCTTCCCAGGGGGAATAGATCTAAGGATTACATATCTATGATCGTGAAGCTCTCTAGCCGTGGCAATTGGAGATAAATTCCTCTCTAAATCTTGTGCTGCACGTTGCTACGAGAAAGTAACAGCAACATATCCAATCAATTACAAGTTTTAGCCTAACTTCGTTTGGAACATTTGCTGATTACCCCTCGTTCCAACCTACCCAATTTTTTTCTTGAAGTATATCATTAAACCTGCAGGTACATGAACTGTATATACCGACAATGTTGCAAGAAAACAGTGGATCTGAGATTATATCATCATAAATTCAGACCAAAGGCAGTGGCAATACGAAGTGGAGCCGCGAAAAGGCAAATCAGAGCTGAGCCAGAAAAACGAAATTAGAAAGTTAAGTAAAAGATGTATGTTTACCGACATATGGGTTTGAGACCTGATTGATCTTTACTTAAAAGTAAGAAGCCATCGTTGGGTGAAGAAGATGAAATGAGTGCGGTGAAACCGGCGAAGCTGAAACAAGTCAAAATCTAGCGATAAAATCTGTTTAACTGAAACTGAAGCCAATGTATCACGTTTCACAACCACCAGCAAAATTAGAGAGTAGGCCTACAGCAATGACAGAACCTTAAAGTATAGCACCTATTTCACAGAAAACAAATCGGTTGTTCAGCAACTACGTTGGTATGGGCAAAAGTCCATAGTGATTCTACTTCAGGGCAGATCCAGTCACGACTCCTATCGTACAAACTATACTTGTTACACTGGCCAACAAAAATAATTTTCGAGTGACAAGGATATTTTAATGGTTGCTTGTTAATTGTGGACTGTTGCTTCCGATAATGACATCCATTTGTTTGAATTGGCTGTTGTTTTCGAAATATCGATATATTTTTAACAAGAGAAAAATCGTTAACTTGGTATCTGCCAATGTAAACACAAGTATCAGTGACATGTGTGTTGGAAATGTCTCTCAGATAATATGCATTCCTTATTCGTGACCAGACACTACAATATGTCTAATTGTTATTGCAGCATCCCAATACCTCAGTGATAACACTTTTTGAGATTTAAAACTTTCCATTTTCCAGAGCAGAAGTTATATAGCTGCAGCGTGTGTACGTTGTTGTGTAGTATATATCTTCTCATTTTCTTAGCTTTCAGCAGACTGTGCACAAGCAGACATTAAACCCGGCGGTGGTGGATCCAGGGGGAAAGTTCTGGGCAACTGCCCCCCAAACGTCTGTGGCGTCCTGCTGAATGGAGCCTTTTCCAGAAATGCGGCCCTTTTTAGTGCCTAACTGCCTATGGAAGTAGAAACAGAGATAAAAAAATACTCTAAAACTAAACAATGCTTTGCTCTTCGTTAAACGTCAGGATTTACCTACCGGACTTCACCCCGCTCATGAAAAAACATCAACAATGCATCAACAAAACATCAACAATGCTATTGTTTCGTAATATTACCACTATTTCGTTTTTCTTTGCCGCGTGAGAACTTAGTGATCAGATCACGAACGCAGTCGCTTTCGCTTAACACAGTCAGTGGCGATTCTAAGGGGGGGTCTGGGTGGGCCATGCCCCCCCATATTTTTGCTTGGCCCCCCAGTTTTTTTCTGAATTTTCTCTTTAAGTTCGTTTGGTTGACATATTAGGTGTACCAAATGCCTTTTGTAAAAATATCGGCCATTTTGTCAACAGCACCAGATCTAAGCTGTGTCGTAATTCGTAAGCAGCACAGGGTAAACAGAGACAATGAGTATTGTTAAGCCACAATTAATAATTTCCCAGTATTTTGGCTGATTCGCGACATTTCTATCTGTGTGTGACGTGACAATCGCACCAAGGATTGCGTCAACAGCAGCAAATAAACTTCGCTGAAGCAACTGTTCTGATAAGATTCACTACAAGAGTCAATATAATTTGAGAAATTCTGCATTAGTTTTTTTTAAGTTACGGCAAATTATAAATACCGGCTTCAGGCACTGATTTTCAAAATATCGGCCTTTTGCTATGCTAAATTAGAAGTAAAATGCCGGCCATCTGGCAACCCTACACATATGCAGAAGATAACTTTCGGCCACCAATATTGTAAACGATAATTTAGAAACCCTCTAGCCTGCATTCAATATTTCCCAAATGCATGATAAGCTGTGCTATTGTTTTTGAAGGTCGGGTAACGAGTTGTTTATGACGACACACATCAGGCGTTGCACCGATCCTGCGCGAAATTTAGTCAGACAGTCTGGTCGTGGCGTGGCGTTGAAAAACTCATTTTGAAACCAAGAAACAGTCACGGAAGTGGAAAGATTAATATTTCGTGTTGGCTGCTGCATTGCGTCCTGGCTGCTGTATTGCGTTCTGCTGCCGTGTATACGACTTGGAAACATTTTACGTGATTCGTGACTACAGTTTTAACTCTACCCACATGTCCCGCAACCCCATAGAATTTTGTACGGATTTTCCGTAATGATTCAGAAGCAATTCTATCGCGTATTTCAGCTCTTTGTCCCGGAGGTCAAACATTTCCATCATAAACACACTTGAAAGAATTCGCAAATCATAGTCATTTAGTGAAAATGATTTCAAAAGTGATAAAACTTTGGTAAAGAATTTGCTTCGGAAGGAGTCGAAGCTGCCTACATGGCTCGAACATTTTTTTTCATTTATAGCTACTTAAAAAGCTGCGTTTGATTGCTACTAGCAGCTGTAACTCTTCCCGTCACCGGCGCTTCATGCGAGAGAAGTTTTTCAAAAATGAAGTTACTGAAAACATTTCCCAGAAATTCCATGACCTGTGAAAGACTGGGTAACACTGATATGCTTTAACTGAAAGGTACCAGCTGAAAAAGAGATTTAGATGATTTCGTTGATGAATTTCACAGCCGACGTTGATACAAGAAGGATTAAGTTACATTGAGGTGATGATATAAAATTCTATCGTAGACTGCAGGGATCTGTGTGAGAATGATATTGCCCATTGTCTATGTGTCTGAATGTTTTTAAGTTTAGAGTTAGTGCGTGTTTCGCTCATGACAGGACAGTCATAAATCAACGCAGAGTTGAAAAATCCGCATTTGAGGATCAGTCAGAGGAAAATTCAGTGTGAATAATAAAATGAACGACTTTGTTGGGAATATTCTGCAAAATAAATTTTACACCTGCTGTTATATCTTGCTATCAGGTACACGCCGATACACACCTATCTGCGGCGCTGCTATGTAACTTAGGTGCAACTGGTGCCGAAACCTCGCTGCTGTTAACTGCATACTACATTGAATAGTCCTCACCCTATCCACGCTGCACACTCGTAATAGTAGTTGCAAAACATTGTTATGGTTACACCACAATCACAAAATGTCCATAAGCTACCACAAAAACGGGTTAGTTAGTAGTCACCAATCCGTTGGACGATGGTTCATTTCTTATGTGCGTTGTAGTAAGAATATTTTGATGAAAGTAGTTGCCTATCAACAGCCTACTTGACCCTGCGTCAAGATGGACAACTATTTTGCTGTCATGTGAATTGTCTTCACTTTCTAAAGCTGCTTTCGTTCATGTCGGGCGGCACAATTGTGTACGGAAAATGGTGTTTCGATTTGCATGTGCAGTGCTGTGTAAGTTGCATGGTTAGCACAGAATATTCGACATACCAGCACACGTGTGTGATTGCATCTACAGTGGCGTTTAGGTGTCTCCAGTGAATAATAATGCACATTCAGATTTAACGATATTCACTAGCCAATGTTGGGTTTGATAGGGTTAATCATAGCAACTTAATCTTCAAAACAATGAAAATCACCTTGCAAGATAGACATATGTGTCGGCCCCTCTACTTTTTCTTTGGCCCCGCAGTGCCCGCCCCACTTTTTCAATTATAGAATTGCCACTGAACGCAGTTCTTGACTTGCCGCTGGACTGTACAAAATGATATGTTTTTGTTACAAGTTCACTGTTTTACTGCCTGATGACAGCCTAGAAAGGAAAGGCAATGGAATGCTCTATGCAAAACTTATAACTGACTCAAGATTTTAGAAGTTTCCACAACGAAAAACCGGTTTCAGAGCTGTTATCAGTGCAGTCGATGAGACTGCAGGGTGAAAAACGGGTGGCACTTAAAGATACTATGAGAGTTGGTGAAGCTAACATCACCAATGAATCTTCAGCTGCCAAAGCGAAAATCACCATTCCACCGCTGCACATCTCAAACTTGGTTTGATGAAGCTGTTTGTGAAAGATTTATTTGCATGCAACTTGGGATTACTTCAACTACTTGCAGAGCATTCCCTGCTTTGTCCATCGAAAAGCTGAAAGCAGCCATTTTTGGTAGCCCTCAGATCTGTATTACCTTTTCTTGCAAAGCAAATCCTCACTAACGATGGTTAAAGAAAATTCTTGCATTTTCATCGGAAGTTTTCAGGATGTCTAACTGACTGACGCGCAACTTCGTGCCATGTGTCACGAGAGAACAGGCAGGTTAATGAAGCGCTTCGGTCAAAGCACAACAGTAAAGAAGCTTGCTACGAGAGGCTTACCAACTGAGTTGGAAACGGGATTAAACTTGTTGCAGAGCTGTGAGGGATTTCGTTGTAACGGTCGTTTTTTTGCTGAAATTGCTACGCTTGACTGAGTGGCATTGTGTACATTTAGTCCAGCAGTATGTCCACATCGTAGCTTTGCAACATAAAGGCGAGTGGATGAGTTTCTCGACGGAACTAAGCCACTGATTGAACCATAATGCAGCGTGTAAGAAGCTATAAATGTAAGTTGGAAACAACTCGCCACTATCTGTCAAAATTGCATTGAGCGTGCTCTATTAGCTCAAAGAATTATGACCTAACAAAGCAGTTGTGCAACTCCTCACTCCAACACATCAACATGGACAACGCAGCGTAGCATTGATTACTACGTGGTAGCATGACACGCTTCAACAAATCGTAGTACTCCGCTCAAAACATAGGCCTATGGGGATCTTTGACTTTGGGGGGGGGGGGATTTTTTATTCTACCTGTTATTTTATGCCACTATAAAGAAAACGCTTAGGAAAGCTTTGCAAGGCGATAATTCTGCTCAGGCAAATTGAAACATATCGGACTGTTTTGCCTGAATTTTTTTAAAACTTGCGATTGAAATTCTACCTTTATTAGTGGCGTTAAATGTATTTTGGAGCAATTGCTTTCAGGCCCAGTGAATCTATCATGCGTTATGAGATCATTTTTCACGATAGCCAGCAGAGCTACCTAAAATGGGAGTAATGTCAGCAAATGTCCTTCGTTTATATTTCGTTTTTGACATGTCGATTCAGCAACAAATATGTTTTCCGTGTACATGTAGCTGCACAAGCTTCGTCTGGAAACGTGGTCGTCGTTTAGATATTAATTAGAGTCCTATCGTGGGACTTGGGTTGTCACTTCCAAGTGTAAGAAGAACCGTTGTACTTCTGACCAGGTCGGGAATACGTTTCAAACATTGTTTTTTTCTGATCTTCCGATAGCCAAAACAGTGTCAAACACTAGCGCGCAGTATGCCTTAGGTAGAGTATATCTACAATTTGCAGATATAAGAGATTGTTTGGGACGCCGACAGTGTTCTCAGTTGTGTAGCTTGTGAAAAATGAGGTGCATCTTTTGGGACCTGCTTCAAACATTTTCTGAATTATTGATATAAAGCACTTTGAAACTGTGGTGATTCCCTGAAAGATTGCATGATTAGACCAACAAAAATAGCCACTTTCTTGGTCTACAAAACGTAACCACTTTTTTGTGATTGTCGAAGACAACCTCTAGCATTTAGGTAAGTGATGACCTTTTTGGCGCCCCCTTATTTGACTGACCCCCAAAACGCTTGGTCGTGAGGAAGAACCTGTCGTGAATTTAGTGATTGACCTGACATATCCATGTGATATGGTAAAGCTCAGAAATTGATATCGACGGAGGTATGTTCCAAAGTAGTTCAACAATTCCAGAGAAATTTCAACAGGAGCTGAGTCATCTTATCAGGGATCTCAATTTATGTAAAGAAGCAGTAGAATTTTTGTCATCCCGACTCAAAGACAAAAACTGTCCTGGAACTGGAGCTTCAATAACAATTTACTGCAAGAGAAAACAGAATTACTTTTGTATTTTTGCCAAAAAGAAGAACTTGTTTACTGCAAAGACATCAAGGGACTTCTGTTGAAAATGGGGCAGCCACGATATAGACCTGAAGAGGAGCACTTATAGACAGTTCGAAAAGAAGTTCAAAATGTGGATTGCTGCATAACGGTGAAAGATGTGCATGTCTCCCAATTGGGCTTTTAACAAAACAAAGAGAGAAGTACAATATCATTAAAAAAAGTACACGCTATTTACAGAACTGGGTCATGACTCTCACCAATAGTTAAACTGGGTAGACTTAAATGCCAATTTTTTTGCTTGGCCAGCAAATCGGCTATACGTTATATCCATGTTTTATCTGCTTATGGGACAGCCACGCGCGTAATTATCAATGGGTAAAAAACGGGTGGCACTTAAAGATACTATGAGAGTTGGTGAAGCTAACATCACCAATGAATCTTCAGCTGCCAAAGCGAAAATCACCATTCCACCGCTGCACATCTCAAACTTGGTTTGATGAAGCTGCTTGTGAAAGCTTCATTTGCATGCAACTTGGGATTATTTCAACTATTTGCAGAGCACTCCCTGCTTTGTCCATCGAAAAGCTGAAAGCAGCCATTTTTGGTAGCCCTCAGATCTGTAAACCCATAAAAGATAAATGTTTTGTCCAAACTGTGACAACACACGGAGCCCGGTGCTTGGTAATCGTTTGTTTTAGTCACACAGAACGTTCTTGGCAACTGAAAAGCTGAAAATTACCAAGGGTTGGTGAAAAACATGTTTTCGATGTTGGAAGATTTTGGTGTGAAGACTAACAAGGTTCACTATCTCTTCCGCCGCTAAGATCGTTTTCCTGCAACCTTGGTGATCTAAGAATGTGGTCGGCAAACGTCGGTGCCGGGCCGTGAAGAAATTGTTACCGGGCCGTGAGGAACCAAGGTCAAGTTGGTCTGAAAATGACTGGAACGACTAACATAAGGAACACACTGCGGGTTCCATTGACTACCATAATCCCTACAGGTTGGAGCATTTTATTGCGGCAAAGCAAACCCATATCTCTCACTGAATCAGTGCCATGTTGAGTTACGAGTTGTGATAAATGTGTTAAACATTCACTACTTTATTGAGAGCCGGTCCGCAAAATGCAGTAATGCTAGGCTGAAATCGGTCCGCAGAGCAAAAAAGTTTGCCGAACCCTGATCTACGTGAAGACCACGGCGAAAGGTTCGACCAGGACAATGAGGTCACCGAAGAGAGGTATGAGGGTAGGTGGGATGCCCACATGACGGCCGACTACTGTAGGAATCTCCAATGTGACTACCTGGCGGTGTCACATTCCAGAAAGTCTTACAAAAGAAAAGTTGTAAACACCAAGCGACAGTTTACGAAATATACATTGATCGTTACTAAAAGCAGTATGTGGGGTTTGACGTCAGCTGTTTCGTCATTGCAAAAGCTGTTTTTACTGCTATCATTGCCTAATCTTCCGCATTTTTACTTCACACGAATCATGATTTGCATGCAGAAGGCCCTCTTTGATAAGGATTGCCATCCTTCATATCGCATAAAAATGAAAGAATACTGTATGGACAAGGTTTGAAAAAGCAGATACAGCCACATCAAGTTTGTAGCATAAACGCACTACTGAGTAACTAGTATCCACAAGGACGACCAAGTTGAATCAATCAACACGAACACAAAAAGATTTGCTATTTGATTCCACTCCGTCGTCTTTGTGGAGACTATAGTTACTTGAATACAGATATGTGCAAGTTTTAATCATCGCAACGTGAAGAAAACAGAGCCCGATAGGCTGATTCCTTGAAAGCTTCTAGCAAATCGAGAGCTTGCAATGGTCGGAAGACAATATCAATGTAAAAATGGCGTGTTTTAACACGTTTTTGAAACAAAATGTTGAACATCTCAAAAACTAGAACCAATTCGGAAAAATCAATGTCGTTTTCAGGTTGAGTGACATCAAAATTCCCTAAATTCGTTGAAACGTTCTTGGTAGCAAAATGTGTAGGCTATTGACCGGTGTTATGATTGGCAAGATTCGCTGAGAAAGCGGAAATCGAAAGAATGATGTATGACTTCAGTTAGTTTGTTTATCCAACTCGTGGTGCACCCGTGTTGAAGAGCTGCAGTATAGATCGATGCCCTGTCGCGGTCCTATTACCTTTTCTTGCAAAGCAAATCGTCACTAACGATGGTTAAAGAAAATTCTTGCATTTTCATCGGAAGTTTTCAGGATGTCTAACTGACTGACGCGCAACTTCGTGCCATGTGTCACGAGAGAACAGGCATGTTAATGAAGCGCTTCGGTCAAAGCACAACAGTAAATAAGCTTGCTACAAGAGGCCTACCAACTGAGTTGGAAACGGTATTAAGCTTGTTGCAGAGCTGTGGGGAATTTCGTTGTAACGGTCGTTTTATTGTTGAAATTGCTACGCTTGACTGAGTGGCATTGTGTACATTTAGTCCACCACGCTTCGCGGCCGCTTTACCGCGTTCAAAATAACTTTACTAGTTTCTACTGGTGAAGTACATTTCCTGAGAACAAGAAAGTCGACGAGCAACTTGTGCAGTGCAGAAAGCTCAGGCGCAGCTCCTGACAATACGTAAAGCATGTGAAGAGTGTTCGCACACAATTGTAGCATGAATGTTTAGCTGGAAGAAAGCACAACTGCTTCACCAAATGTTTTTGTATCCTTTTGTGCCACTTGGCTTTCACAGAGTTTAGTTAAGTGATGAGAGCTAATGCAAAATAGCAATACTTTAGGTATGGACTAACGTAGTTTACCTGAAGTGATGATCTCAACAACTTTAGAATGAGCTTAAATTGTAATGCATGGATTGTAGGTCTCCAAAAGCTTATAATGTCTGTTAGGTAACGTTGGAAAAATTGCATTTTCGACTTAGGGTTCGTATAAAGTCTGAAGCGAATTCCGAGAGAAATCCAGAAATCTGGTCCTGAGAGTAAACTACAGTTTTGTCATATTTTGCCGTCTCAAGCATGCCCTGAAGGTGTTGTGCACTTAGAAGTGACTGAAGCAACATCAACTCGCGCGTGTCACACAAGCAAAGCCATTCCAGTCAACAGACCAACATAGTACGAGTTTCGTTGTTACGTGCGTGAACATGTTACTGGGAAGCCAATGTCGCAATGCAGATGCAAAATCTAACCTTGTTTCAGCAGGGTCATGCTAAATTTACAAAAGGAAAATGTTGCTTATTTTATTGCATGAATGTTTTCAAATTATACAGCAAGTGGAGGTTTTATTGAAACTCAAGACAGCGTAATTTGTTGATGATATTGTGAATGCCAGCCGGAAGCTAATACAGTATTTCGCATTGTCGAGGTGAGACATATTTGTGAGACAAAATGTGAGAAATTTCATAAGAAAAGTTGGACAAAACAGACTTGTGAGCGTTATATGTCACCAGAACTGTATGAGCAGAACGACAAAAACTGCAAATTTTCTACTTCCCTTTAAAATCTCTACGTTTAGTGCTTCCGTCCATTATTCTTATGTTCTTTGTGTTTTACTGGTCCGTGCTGCACTTTAACAATGTAATTTAGTTTGTGCTTACATTACTTCAAAAGCGTGATACACGTACAAGAATTTAGTTCATTCACAAGTTTTTTTTGCGTGACAGTACGGGGAGCTCCTGGTTTCAACATTAACGCCGTTACAAAACGTTTGTTGTGTCTGTTTTTATCAATCTGCGTTGTGCAGACAGTGTGTGCGTGTACTATGGACTTCGTGTCTGATTGCAAAATCAAATTTGATTAAATTGAAATGGAAAAAAATAAATGCCATTGAAGTCAAACGTTCAGTAATGTTGTAACCAGGAACCCCCCATACTGTTACGCAAAATGTTTAACCAGTAGGAAATGTAAATAAATATGAAAAGAGTACAATCGATTGAAGCTGCAACATGTAGTTTTTGGTAGGTAGAGTATTACACAAATATGATAGGAAACAGGTACTTTGCAAAGCATATAGACATTGAGCCATGATCGCTCGAAGAAAAATTCCACGGTTTGCACAGAAACGTCAAAGAAACAGAAGTTGTGAAGCTTCTCACAATGCAAAACAATCAAGGTTTGCTTGACAAAAAGATTTTATTTCTGCAAAAATTGCAAACTAAAGTTTTTCAAACTGACACTGAAGGCCTTTTTTGAAAGAATGTAAAACCAATTTTCGCAGTGAGCGAGCGCCAAAACTTTGGTTTTGCCTTCAAGTGCTCATTCATGATTACTGAATATCACCTTTTAAATTTCTAAATTTTATCAGCATTAAGTTAAAAGTTCTACAGGGCAACACTAGCAAACACTCTTATCACTGTGCAACCTTTCCTTTGACAGATAAACTTAAAATGCCTAAAGTTGCGAGTAAGATTAATTTGGTCTTGCCACATGGGCGATGTAGGAAATTGTTAAACAGTTTTTGCCTTTATTGATTGTGAATCACTGCATAAAGCAGGGCTTCTCAAACTATGGGTCGCGATCCCAAATAGGGTCGCAAAATGTAATTTTGGGTCGCGAAAATTGGCTTGACATATCAAATATAAATGTTTTAGCAAACTAATGGGCCGTTTAAACGTATCATTGGCATCTAGAATATCCAATTAGGGTCGCCTAGAAAAAAAAATTTTTAAATGGGGTGGCAGAACAAAAAAGTTTGAGAAACCCTGGCATAAAGTACCTTTAAATGAAAAACGTAATTTCCGCGAGCAAAATACTTTTTGCAATGAAACCCTGTGGTTCTTCCTCCAACGCCGTTATAAAACGTTCTGTTGTGTCTGTTTTTATCAGTCAGCGTTGTGCAGACAGTGTGTCTTTGTACACTTCATGTCTGTTTCAAAACATTAATAGTAGCTGAGTGATATGAAACAATGAATATCTCTCTTGTCTCTCTCTCTCCTGCAAAGTTATAAATAAAAACTTTGTTGATTTGAAGCCATAATTTTTCCTTAGCCTAGAATAACTTCTCAGAAATATTTATTTGGGCGCAGATGATAATACAGTATATCAATAAGAGTAAAAATTTCTTTCACCCTCGCCACCAAGCGTTTTTTTGCCAAGGTAACATTGAGTGACACTGTGACAATGTATTGGGCTAAATTAGCATTTTCTTACCTTGTAAACAAAATAACTAAAGATACTGTATATTTCAAAGAAGCGTACAGAAAAATGTAATTATTTTTTTTAATTAACAAATTGATTGCCGCAGAATTTGGCAGTTTGGGCGTTTTTTTCTGCACTGATTGACTGTTAGGCATATCTTCTTCCACCTACAAAAAATAATGGCTCATGAGTTTGAAAAAATCGGAAAGAAGTCTGCAAGTATTCTTTTACTTTCACGAAGCCATTTCCGTCGGATTTAGTGGCCATTATTGCACTAAGACGTTGCACGAATATATAAACTGTAACTGTAAAGGAGCACCACACATGTACATAAAACCTAAAACGGCGGCGCATCAAATTCTTTCTAAATTGATTTAAGGATAAAACATAATCATCAGCTTATGTGAAACCATTAAGGTTGAATTTAAAACTGTATTGCGCTTCTTTCGATGAACTCCAGTAGTTTGCATTTTACAGTCAAGCAAAGTCATGCCATTTTTGCAAAAATTTTATGGTGGATCACTCTTGATCCTACAACTGTTCGACATTGCACATGAGGACAGCAGCGCCGGATTTAGGGAGGGGACAAGGGGCCCGGACCAAGGGCCCCCCACCAAAGAGGGCCCCCGCCATGTTATTGCGTTTAGCCATATGTGCGACATGTGTGTGCCGCATTGTCATTTTTAGAGAGGAAAGGTTTTTGTAGACGCTATTAATTATATCGGTCGGCCAAACAGCAGTATTTCACTTGAAGAATGTTTGATATTGTGACGAAATAACTATTACACTTATTGGTTTCCTGAAAGTCGGTCAGGTATCTGAATGTAGTGAATGCAAGGCCGAGCCACGTAGAACACGTTAGCTTACGTCTCTACTCGTTTCTGGTAGATTTTGCCTCTGCTTTACTCAGATTTGCACAGGTCGCATATGAGTCTCATTGCTAAGTATGGCTACCATACGCCTTCTTTTTGAAGTACATGTCCACTTTTTTTCATGAGAAATGAAATATTCTCCGAGGACATTCGAAAATGTCAAAATGCCTTCCTTTTTGTATCTCTTATTTTGCTTGTAATCAGTGGCGTAACTAGAGCTTTGAGTCAGGGTGGAAAACTTAGCTAAAAGGAGTCCACTGGCCAATGTGCAGGGCCCACTAGCCAACACTCGGAAAAAAACTTGATAAATAATGGTAAATCCGGATGTGGATAGCTATGCTAAACCCTAAATCACCGGAAAATAAACCGAAATGCACGCAAAAACAACAACCTACTGAAAGCCAAACGAATACTAAAACCGAAATATCACTTCAGGTGGCGGTCCGGTTTTCACATTCAGATTGCCAGGGGAGGGTGAATTCGCTCCTCTGCCCCCCGTCAGTTACGTCACTGGCTGTGATAAATTGTTTTAGCATACAATGAGCTGTCCCTACTCTCCTGCAACAAGATACGAGGTGGTGACGTAACGTAGTTTATGGGAGGGCCTGCGAGTTGTCTACTTAACCCATGTTTTGGTTGAGCTAATTCTCGGTTGGAAAGGGGGAATGCTTTCACATTAATCGTTACATAAGAATGGTAAATCTTTTTTCAGTATGTCACTGACGTTGGCATTAGAATGCGTAGCTTTGCTGATGAACTGTGATCAGTGTATTTTACATAGCTTAGTGTAGTATTTTCTAGTATTTATAGCTAATCCAGGGGTGCAAAAATGCGGTCGGGCACTCGCGCCGCGGGATCAAAAGCACCATAAGCACAAAAGTTTTTTGAATTTTAC
>Ga0210059_1005859_pt1 | contig 19742 bp, 8 predicted proteins | sample Ectturendosymbi2_FD_188042 | JGI IMG/M metagenome (GOLD analysis project Ga0210059, IMG submission 188042) | Ecteinascidia turbinata endosymbiont from Florida, USA - Sample 2 (SPAdes) (version 2) | ecosystem: Host-associated > Tunicates > Ascidians > Unclassified | place: Key West, Florida... | reverse complement strand
TTTCGGACATTTCTGCGAATTTAGACAGCCAACTGAAGAAAAAAGTCAAGTCGTTTGTTATATTTTCGGTTGCGCTCGATGAAAGCACGGACATTTCGGACGTTGCACAACAAGCCATATTCATTCGCGGCGTTGATGAGACTTTGTCTGTCACTGAGGAGTTCCTGGGATTGGTGCCTATGATCGATACCATAACAGCCAATGATATTTTCAACTCTCTCGTTGGAGTACTGAACAGGATGGGAATATACTGGTCCCGTGCTGTAGGTATTGCTACAGATAGCGCGCCATCAATGATCGCGAAAAAAGCAGGTGTTGCGACAAAAGTTAGATAAAAAGTACAGGTTGTATGTGGCGGATGTGAATTTTGGACATTTCACTATTTCGCACCAGGAGGCATTGTGTTGCAAATCCTTAAAATTGGATCACGTCATGCAAATGGTTGTCCGGACAGTTAATTTCATCCAAACCATCACCGTCAGTTTGACAGCCTTCTCAGTAATAAGGCGTTTTTTTTATTTACGTGGGAAATTGACAACTTTATGTGCTAATAATCACTTTCAGATAAGCTTGAACTTTTTGCATTAAAGTTATGAAAACAGTTGGAAGTTGTCAGTACTTATAACCAGGGTGTTATACAGTGATTACATTGGTCCGGCCCGCTCGAGATTAAATTTGCCTGAATTGGCCCCTAAACTGAAACGAGTTCGACACCCCTGTGCTAAACAAAGAGGTGGCCGTTCCCACACCAGTAAAAAGACTACATCAAATAATTCGAACATACTGTAGTGAGCATTCGCCTACAAGAATTTCCACATTGGATCTTCCTATTTCACTGTAGACTTCCGAGAGTCGCTAGCAAAACCAAACGTGAGAACTTAACCAGCCAATGCGCTAACAATCAACCCACTAATGGACCAGTTACTGCCGCTACAATGACGTAACAATTACCTTTATATCTAATACTATGAAACAAGAAAAAACAAAATCATGCACCACTCTTCAGAAAGTTTGCTGAAGAGACCACTCACAGCATGCTAATTCGTGTAGTATGACAGCTGACTGAATGCCTAACCGGGACAAAGCCTTTAAAGCGGGACTGTCCTGGCTAAAACGGGACATATGCCTATTTTTTGTGGTCTCGCGTTATTCTATTATTACCCTTGTGATACGGGCCATGAGTCTGAAGCAATAGGCTACATGATTAATTTCTGACATTTTTTGCTTCTTCGCACGTATCGTTCAAGGTGCCCCTACGCACATGGTCGTCGGAAAAGGGGCATTGGCCCCTCTAGAATTTGAAATTTTCTTCTTAAACATTTAACAAAAAGGTCATTTTCTTAGTTTCGAGTGGGTGAAATGAAATTTTGCCACTTTTGGCTCCCCCTGAAAAAATATTAGCTATGCGTGGCAGTGGCGTAGCCAGCCCAAAAATTTTTGGGGGCCAAAATGTTTGATTTTAGGCGATTAACACTATTTTGCTTAGAAAAACGCCTCTCAATGCACAAAATGGCTACATTTTCTAAACATTTGGGGTCATGGCCCCTTTTGCCCCCCTGGCTACACCTATGATGCGTGGAAAAAATCCATTATTGACCCACCTCTGGAAAAAATCTTTCTGACGCCCTTGCCTGCGCAGGCAAAGCATATGGTGTTTTCAACACGTCACCCAATCTTGTCAAACGCGTTTTTCGTAATACAGTAAACCTCTTTATGCTGGAACAAACCGATCAAAATCATTCGGTATGACCGACTGTGTGGCAAAGTGTGGGGGTCGATATTGATTGCAAGGAAACGCCAGCTGCACCATGCACGACACTGCCAACGTTTATATTTGCATTGCTAATATCCTTTTGCATCAACGAAAATCACTTTAAATAGCAAACAGTAACTAACAGCGTAACTGTGAAGTTTGACGTAACGTATATTCCACGTGAAGATTCAAGAAGTACGAGCTGTTGTGACTTTGGAAAGTCATCATCAATTCTATGTTTGCTTTAGGGTTATGAAAAACGATCTAGTCGCGAGGCACAGGTTTCTGACAAGCTGCTTAAAACGCTCTATACACAAACCCACTGTGGTACCAGTACTATGAAAACACAAAACTGAATTCCCTGATGAGCACCAGACAAGTGATACTGTTGAGATACCAAATGCTGATCGCACAGTTGCATTGAACAAACCGGCAAGGCAACAGTTACTCATCACACTGCAGTTCAATCATAAAGCTGTAATGTCTTATTGCAGAAACTTGTCGGCTAGAAACGTCTGCGAAGAGTACATTGCACTTAACTGAAAAATACCCGAAAAATTTGTTATGCTAGCTGGAGCCACACACCGCAATTCGCCTTCATTGTGCCCACGCTTGAATTTCATTGCAGTTATTGAATTGTAACTTATGAGCCAACGTCAAAGGTTCACCAGCATCACTACTTCGTCATTTCAGGTGGATGGGCTTGGATTTTGGTTCTGAAGTACAGCAGTAATAAAATTGGACCTTAGGATTAGGAGTTTCTTTATTGTTGATATCACCAACCATGAAATCCACTGCAGGGACAGTTTAAGCCAGGGAACGCACAAGGCTCAATAGCAACCTGTCTTGCTACAATGTTGGTGCAGAAAAGCGCGCTCGGCACAAAAATGGTTGAAAATACCAAGTTACAACTGAACGCCACCATCAACACCGAAAAATTCTCCTGTAGGCATCCAAATATGAATTTAGTTGCTTGAATATTTATACAGGTAAGTTTAGTCGAAGCTATTTTCATAATTCGAGCTACGAAGTACAGTATATAATAAATCGACGCGTGTCATAAGCTGCATGCAAAATGGAAAGGAACAGTATTTTTTTTCAGAAATTAGTCGAAATATAATGAATTACAACTCTCCTAATTTGGCTTTGTCTGAGTCACAACACCAGGAACATCAGCTTGGGGCAGCACTTCGTCTTCGCCATGTGGACTGCAACTTCAACTGCCTGAAATCAACTCATCTTAAGCGCTTCATCATATCTTGTCCCATTTCTTCACAGAATCATTTTCGTATACAATTGATTCGTTAGGAAAGGGAATCTGACTTGGCGAAGCTCCAGTAGAAAATATAGGGAGTTGCGACGGACGTTGATGACGTTCCTGAAAATCAAATAAGATTACAAAATTATGTTGTATCAGGTTCCAGAAGCGTAAATTGAACTAGTTTTGCATATTTTTGGCTGTTCTCAGCAAAAGCAAAACATTGTGATATCGTGCATCACTGTGAGGAGAATACCCGAACAACAGAAACTTGTATCGCTTTCAATAGAGCTCAACGCCAGCAGCATTAACGTATCTGAAAGCAGAAGCTTTCGATTCGGCTTAAACTTTCCACTACAGACAGGAACAACGTACGAACAGATGAACATTTACACATACCTGATACTCGACAACAAAGTTAACCACGTTCTTCTTCAGCCTGTCGTTGAATAGTCTTAGTTTGTCCAACCTGTCGACAGACACCCAAGACGCAAATAAAGACAATGAGGTGCGGATGCACTTTCTGCATTCTACAAGCACAGACAGTTCTGGGAAAGCGTTTTTTCAGAGTGATTCTCAATACGTGGTGCAGGGAAAGTGTCCACGAGCAACAACCACTGGCAGCATGGCGGTGAACCTTTACTAAACACAGTCTGCATACTTTGGAAATACGTGCTACCCGATCAGTAAAATTCGTAGCTCGGGAAAGATATAAGCAAAGGGCATGGGCGTCGGAAGAGGGGTGCAGGGGGGATTGCCCCTGGATTTTCAAATTTGATAATTTCCTATTAACTTTTTAGCAGAAAAAATGCTTTTTTTATAGTGTCGAGTTGGTAAATGAAATTTCACCAGTTTTGGTGCTCTCCTTGGAAAAATCCTTTTGGTCACTCTTTGGAAAGATTTACTATTGGGCCCCCTGGAAAAAATCATTCCGAAGCCCATGGTAACGGGTAAAAAAGATGTATACAGTAAACCTCGGTTAATCCGGATCTTTGCCAAAACCGGATAAAACTGGTGGTACGAATGATTTCTAACGTTTTTCTTTATAAAAGTATCCAGTTTATTCGGATTTTTAAATCCGGATCTTCGTCAATACCGGATAAAATCTGCTCTCACATTTCGTAATCCGGATTTTTCTGTACTTCCACGCTGTTGTGTTCTGAAGTGCACTGACTGGTCTCTGGCAAAGATTCGGCAGCATTCAGACGCAACACAAGCGTGCTAACGATCACCAACTAAAGTTTAGAATTATGCGTGTGCAGAGCATCAGTGTATTGTACTCGGTAAGATGTCTGGAGGGCATTACTTTCCAAATAGAGTGACTGCTTATGGATCAGTCGCAGAAATCTCTGCGTCAGTCCAAAATCTCAAATTTCTTCGCAGCCAAGTAATCTAAAATTATGAACTTGACATTGTTCATAACTATCTGGATATGGCGGTTACTAGTCTAATGTACCATTGTAAATACATTAATAAATTCGCTTTGCTTCTGCGAAAGTCTGTTGTTGGGTCGTAATGCGTTCAATTCAACTGATTTTTACCGGTATCTTAGTACTCAGATGACGCCAGGCTAGAAAAAAACATCTTCGGTTAATCCGGATCTTTGTCTAAACCGGATAAAATTAGAATATGTTGTTTTCCAGGTCACCGAAAACTTGGTGCATGCGTAATGCAGATGCATCTGTCCCTAAACCTGAGCTACTTTTCTTTGAAACTTTCATCTATAGTTAACCAAAACTAAAAAATTCTTGGGGCTTAAAGCAATTCAGTGCCGTAGCGGCCTAATATCAACGCAACAGCAGCAACGCATCAAAGTACTAAGTTATGTATATGTTAACTGCTGATTTCTTGGAAATCGATCGACTGAATGCGTGTACGAGCAAAGGGTTTGGCAGTTATTTAAATCAACGCCGAAGTTTTTGCCTTGTAAGCAGTGGCACGTTCGAAATCTGTTGGCTAATTTTGTCAGAAAGAGAGCGCTGTGTATCGAAATCTTTGCAATGAAATCTGTGACAGTTTTTTCACGTTGTCTGATATGGCACCAGTTTCTTATCGCTCAAGTTAAAGCATGATCGTAACCGCTTTTGCTGCTGCAGCTACCAGGAACTACAGCAGAGACTATATATATATAGTCGAAACCTACCAGGAACTACAGCAGAGTTAAACGGCAAAAACTACTGCTTTATCTTATATATGAAGTATGCTATCACTACAAAGAGCACAGGTGCGAAATTCCTTGATATAACGTCGTTTCTGAACATGTTATATGTGCGCAGATTCATTGGATATGTGGATCGTTAGAATTATACAACAAAGATTTTACATATTTGTCAACAGCGGAAAAGTCCATACGCGGTGAATGATCATGCTTTCTTATTAAGATCTTAAATGAAAATCACACTGACGTGGTTAAACTACAGTAAGTACTTTTCGAACTTTATGAAATCCCAAAGAACACGTATAGGATCATCAATGGTAAAGGAATATCTTGACAAAAAATGCAGCAGCTGGTTTTTACTTAAAACCATGTAGAAGTTCGTCTGAAGGTCAAGAACCGCTAAAAACTGAAAGCTTGCCAATAAATCTTAAGTCCACAGTTTAGTAGACGGCATTTATGCTCAAATCATGCTCAGGACCTTCAATATGTAAACACAAATAAAGCAGCTGTGCTGAATTCATATCTTAAACATAAATTCGCGAAAAGCGCTTACAAGTTCGCAAAATTAGCGTCACGGCTTTGTCACATTCATTTTTCATAAAACCACCTTAAAAGACATTAATTAGCATTTTTTTTTTCGAAAAATTACATCTATTTCTGCGCGACTCTGATGAAAACCACTCCGAAGAGAAGAAGCGGAGATGAAGTACAAACACAGTTGCTAACTTGGCCAAAACTCATTTTGTTTCGCTTTGCATGCATGGTTTCAAACGCTCGGTCTTTCTTTACATTTGAAAGTTAAAAATTCAAACTGAATCTCACCGTTGGTTTTCGTGCATCGGGAATGAAACGATACACGAACAAACATCCTCGTTCACCGACGCGTCGAACAGCGGTATTCCAAAGTTTACCCCAAGCAGGTTAACTGTAAACTGATCTGCGTGAATCAGAAAATCGCGGGCGTCGCATTACTCTAGTTTTATCTTTGCCAAACCACACAAGAGCACGTATGAAAAAAACATTGGATTTTTACCATCAAAAATTGTACAAGCCCGCAAGCTGCCAACAGCAAAAGCACATTTGAAATAACTGCGGACTAAGCAATAGTTTGTTGAAACTGCACTAAATTTAATTAGTCTTCGATTAATTAGTTTTATTCATTATTAGCACACCAGAGTCAATATTTAATTTTTCAACACAAACGCACACAGACGTGGACCTCTGTTACCAGAGATGACCACCTGCTATAGACTGCAATCCAGGCACCGGTTATGTGAAACAATCACCACCACCGACTTACGCTGGGCCGATTTACTGGCTACGGCAGTCGACGCGTCAATTCGCGACAGAGCGAGTAATACAATTTTATTACGTTATTCCAAAACCCCGAACAGCACATTTACAAGCAATGCGTGAGTTTTCGAAAATGCTAAACGAGTTAATCCTTGTTGCTGTTCGGCAAAAAAACAATAAAAAAACTAGGGCTGTGGCGTCATTTTCGAGTGGAGTTTCGAAAAATTTATGCCTGGAATTGAAACAACCGTTTCTTTTGTTGGTTCCAGAGGTGAGGTCTCCTGCATCATGTGGTTTCCACACAGAAGCTATCCATGTTACGACCACGCTGTTGCAGTTTAAAGAGCCAGACCTTTTGTGCCGTTCAAGGAACCTTGTTTCCACAAAGGCGACAAAGAAGTGAATCCACCGGCATTTTTTTTAATTTATAGGAAATCCATTTCACGCAACACTACGCTCCCCCAACCTACAATAGGATTCTATTTGAATAAGATTGTATGCTGCTGCCGTACAACCCCATCTTATACCATTTGCTTTTTAGCTTTCCTTTGCATGGATGCGAAAGGGTTATGGCCACCCGGTCGGAGTTTCATTTCGGCGGGGTTCACACGTTGTGGAACTGGTGCACCCCAAAGGATTCACCATGATGTGTTTTATTGTTACTTTTTCTGGAGGCACCTGATAGAATAACCGTTCTATTTTTTCGGTATCCCGGAAGACTGTTTATTTTGTAAATGTAAATATATTATCTCCCTATCGCCAATAAACTACTGCAGTCGAACTCACCCACACTGCTTTTTGAATTTCCGCTCGAAACGCCCAAAGTGACATAACCGTAAGAACAATCAATATTAATTTTTTCTTGCAGTTTTCCTATAATCTCAGCTTTCATTCGTTCAACCGAATTGTTTTCCTGGTTGACTTGTTCCGCAACAGGCAAGTCGCTGGAAATCAGGGATGCGATTTGCGAAGGGCAGGACACGTGGACGAGTTGGAAGCTGCGGTTGATTCTTTTGTAACCCTGCGCACAAACGCGCGATGTGATGAATATTTGCAACTCCGGGTCGTTTTCGCATCAAACTGATCGGACAAACCTGGATGAACACGGCAGAGTGGAGGAGGGCTTCGTTTAATGTCAGTAGCGCGTTGCTTAACTTCATTACTCCGGGCTCGTGCCCAATGGATGTCACTAGGATGGTCTCGTAATCCTGAATATTGCACGAGAATTGAACAGCTTATGAAGAGTTACAGGTGTGAGTAGAAATCAATAACATTTTTGAACAGAAGGCCTGTTTTTCACGGCGCGAGAACGAAAAGCAATGAACGCTATAATTACTGTCGACAGCCAAATGCACACAAACGTCATAAAGACAATGAACGTAACGGCATTGTAACATGTAAAGCAATAATGAAGTTGCGTTAATACATTTCTAAAAACACAGTTGACGTTACGTTCGCTATCACACGAATGGACGAAATGGTGATGAGCACTCCACAACACATGCAACCATCGCTGTTTGTGATAAAACGCGTTGGTAAATTTGAGAATTTGTAGTCAAATCGTATTCAGAGATGCAGCCAAGAAAGATGCTTTACATTGTAACCATTTCTGCGTATTTACCGCGACAAATAGATGTGCAAAACGCCGTCTACTCGTCAGTTTATAAAAACACAGCCAGTTTTGTCAAAGTTCCAAGATCCGTAAAGAGAAAACATTTTTTGACACTTGCAAGAAATTTCAGAAAAAAGAGATAATTAATTCTTCGGTTAACACGTCAATAAGTTGGTGGCGACTCTCCAGGTTGCAAAAATATACGGCAATGTTATGTCATGGTCAGCGGGGTTATAGGGGGGTTTTATGTCTACAGTAAGAATACGGTACCTTTCACGATAAGTGTTTTTATTTGGTGAAAACTTTACCTGAAAAATACTGGGAAGACGCGACAACCTCGTTCCACGCGACAAAAACAAAGTTGGTGGTCCATAACCAATCACACTGTACAGATACAATGTGAACCACACGGAATTGACCAGTGGCGATGGTGGCCCGACGAAGTGGAACTCATCTGTCGACGGTATCTCTTGCACGTCGCTCAATGGTGACATCGCTATTGCTAGACAGTATTTCTGGAAACACACGCCAATGGCTTGTGCTATAGATCAAATCGAACAACTGGTTTCAACTGCAAAACAGTTCTATTCAAAATTATCCTGAATCTTCTAAAAAGTGTGCTTATCAAACAGGATAGTAAACAGTTGTTGATTTTGTGAGGTTTACAACCTTGTCCAGCAGCCTTCCCATCGTGGCGCTGTCGAGCTCTTTCAAGCTTTCGCAGCGGATCAAGTCGAGACCAATTGCTGGTTCATCAGCCTCTTCAGAACAATCGAGAAGCTTGGACAAATGTTCATTGTGCCTTAAGAACTTGATGGTTGATCTAAACAACGTATTTAGGTATAAGAACGCTCTCGATGTTAAATGTAATTATCATCCGTTAGACTCTTATTCTATACACCATTTTCAGATTCTTGACGAAAGAATTTGTGTTAGCAAAAAGCTGACGACAAGTCATGTTTGATTTTGCCCATGGCTTCCAATAGCAATCTTCGGGATGTTCGTCTTGTTTACGCTGATTTACACATGAAAATTTCTAATCCTCAGAACATCCGAAATCGCAAGTAAAAAAACGTTAAATAGCCCAAATATTTCTTTTATGGGTTTGTTAATCCAGAAGTCAGCTGTAGAAGCACCAGGTCAACGCATTGAAAAAGGGATGACACAAACAGCTTGTCTCGGCAGAACAAATGTAAGAAATGTAAGCAGGGTTGCGGAGTCGTAGGTTTTTGGGTGGAGTCGGATTCCTAACAACACTGGGAGTCGGATTTCTTTGTCCGACTCCTACTCCGGATGCCCAGTTGGATCATTTTTTACATCACACTCCTAAATTGAGAATTCCTGTTGAAATGGCACAATTTCTTTTGAAACTTTTGTTGAAACAGATTTCTTGCTGTGTACCACGATTTCCATTGATTTTAACAGCTTAATTTCACTCCTTTATGTTAAGGAGTCGGAGTCGGAAATTTTGGAAAGTCGGAGTCGGGAGTCGGATGTTTTACCTCCGACCCTGCAACCCTGGATGTAAGTAGATATTGGTAAAACATGTTTCGGGACAGGCCTTGCATTAGGTCACAATAAATGTATGATTTTACAACCGAAGAGTGGAAGTGGTTTAGCCCAGGTGTCACCAGCCTGTTTGTAACGGAGAGCTACTTCTTGGTACAGATTTAAGCGAAGGGCTACCAGTTTGATACACACACTTTTGAAATAAAAATTTGCTCAATTTGTTTTAAATTATGTTATCAAAAATTAAAGATATTCATGTGAAGACACTGATCATGTTTATGCTATTGTCAGAACAAGCCCGCGGGCACCATGTTGGTGACCCCTGATTTAGCCGAAAACGATATGGCAATGTATTGATGTAATAATGGTTATTCTAGTTTAGCCACGTTGCAAGATGTACACCGTACATGTACACTATTTTACAGATAAGTAGCAAGTACTACAGTACTTCATCAAACTTCCACTGGCAATAGTTTGACGCATACAAGCATTCGTGAACAGAAACCAGTATCGTTTCATAACATGGGGGTAGAGAACGGGATGATGAGGTGACTAATCAACATCGTTTAGCAAGTTTCTGTCATTTATAAATAATGAACAATAACTTCAACCAAGCATTCTATTGAAGTGTAACAGCCTTCCTAGTTCCCTTCCGGCACAACCCTCAAGAACATTACTTTGGCAATGTACTACGCTAGATTATTAATATTACATGCCAAACGATTTAGGCATTATCCGTTTCCTTAACTAAAGTTTCTCGAATGAAGAATGAAACACAAACCATAGTCTCCGACTTTGCAAAACTGGTGGAGGAAAAGAAATGGGCAGCGCTTGACAGATGTTTCCGCAGCGCACGACACAACCGGTGTGAGAAGTTGAATTTGTCAGTGCGCATGCCTCATAAGAAAGTTCATATACGGGATACAACGGTTGCGGAGTCCGATCTTGCATGTTTGTGTTACAACGTTACAGAAGTTTACCAGCACTTATGTTTGTTACTTTTCGTTACAAAAGTTTTCTTTGTTTGTTGTTTGCGGTGCCATTCACCGAAGCAGATTTTTAAACTTTTCCAACCCCAGCAGCTTCAATTCAGATAAGCACTCCAGTGCTCCTAGTTGTGTGCAACATTTAGTCACTATAAAGACAATGCGACCTTCCAACGCCAAAGCTGTGTTCAACAGTTGCGCATTCGATTTTCTAGTTTTCCGAAATTCTGAGCTTCCAAAAACTGAGCTCTAAAAGTTCAAGAAACGCTGTATTCAGTTAAATCTCAGCCATGAACCAAACGCAGCACTCGATTGATTTCGGCGTGGACCACATACAACATTGCTCTATAACTTCAACCTCCAATACTTCATGACGTAACTTCACTTTTACCAGAAGGCTAAAAACAAAGACCACTTATCAGAAGTTGTCTAGAATTTTTGTGATGACGTCGTGGCCTTGTTGAGACGGGGCCTACTCTCTTCAGTTTTTTTCTTAAGTCCGCCTCGGATTTCATACGCGTGAGAATGAAACAGCCCTGGTAGTAACCGAGTGAGGTCACTAAACTATCGATAGACATGGGTGAACTCTCTGGTAGGTTGCCATATCAATCATTCAAAATTTCAAAAATCTTCTTTACTGTGAAACATTACATGACATGAGTGGAAAATCTTCGCCCTAAGAAGGACAAACATACAAGTAGGTTTCTGTGTTGGCGTTTTTGCCCACTTAGCACGTTTTCTTTTCAAACTTTAACATGAACAGATAACGGAAGAGTTGTGACAGAATTATCTATATTGCGAGTCAGAACGATAAGGAACTCATAATGCACGGTTATGTATGCCAATCAGCCACAGATACTACTAAATAGTAGCTTCTTGGCATTTTGAAATCTATCTAAAATGACGCTGACTTATTATCGTTATTTTCTTTAACAATTCGGCAGTGAGCTACTGTTACATGTTGCATCAACACAAGAAATACCTAAGAGTGATAGCATGGTCAAAATAACGTCCCGCATCTCCCACGTCTCCTTCCAATTGCTTCACCTTTTCCAGTTCAGAAAGGAAGTCGTCCAAAGATTCGTCCGTGAGCTTGCCTACCTCGAATAAGGTAACAGCAAGATTTTTCAAGCCCTACAAAGCGAAGCGGCAAGAAGTTAAACGAAGTGCTGAAGTACAAAACCACAGCGACAGAGCTTTCATACGATCGCCAACCAGCTTTCTCGAGACACTGATAAAAAAAATGTTCAGAAGTTGTCGGTGAATTTCAAACAGGTTTTCATTTTCTATTCTGGTCCACTTTTGCTTCGTTATTTGCAAAAGTTATTTTTAACTGTCGACACAAGCTCACAACGGTTACAACTTTCAGGTATAGTGGAAAAAAAGATTACATGCTGTCAATAAAATTTCGTTCGTTTGCTATGCAGGCATTTACAAACCAAAAAGAAATCTTCATTATTGCACACAAACGTAATATAGGTCAACTTTGATTGACGTGCAAGAATGATCGCATTACCTTGGCCTGCATTTTTTTGAAAATTTCGCATCCTGCCAACACCAGTGATCAAACTCAACACACATTAAACTGGCAGGTATAGCAAATGCGAAAACATAGGCAAAAATCAAACCTATCCAACCTTTAAAAGTGACCTTTCAGCTTCAGTTTATATTTATCAGTGACAATCTACAATCAGACCACGCATGGCAAAATCCTACGGACCTCAGGTAGGTAAAGCTTTATTTGTGCACCAAAATAATCCAATTATAATTGCTGAAATATTCCACCACAACTACCAACGAAAGCCTATGTTGTATTACTATCACCTGAGAAAACATAAATTCCTTGTTTTTTCAGGTGTTCTGAGAGACCGCAAGCGTCTCTCAAATGTTTCCACGGTCTATCAAAATACAGTAGAACCTCACTGCATAACCCGCACCAAAATACATTAAAACCTCGCTTTACGACCATCTCGGTATTCAGATGAAGTAGTTGCGGTCTCTCAAAATGTCTTAGCGGTTACGAAGGTCAAACCTTAAACAAACCTGCTTAAGCTTGCAATCGCGTAGATGAGTCAATACAAAAAAATAGAGTAAACGACAGGTGGTTTTGGACTGCAGTTGCACCAGATTAGTCGTGGTTCTTGTGCTCCTAACTTGGCACAAATGAAACACAATACGCACGTTGGTGATGAAGCCTTAAGCAAACCAACCGTTGAAAGATTTCCCATCATCAGAAATGCAGTCAAACTTGAATCGAACAAAAAAGCGATGCGTTTCCCTTCAGAGCAGGCGGGCGAGGAGTGGATCGACCCGGATAAAGACAAACTCGAAACCGACATCGCCTCCGATTCCCACGCTTCTCCTGCAACACGCAGCGCTGATATTTTGAGCACGTACAGGAAAACATGAGTGAAATGTCGCTCCCAAAGACAGAATTTTCACCAAGTGTCACTTTCTGAATTCTGAAAAAGGGAAAGAAGTGAAACTCTGCGACGTCATTTGGTTCGTGTATGTGTACAAAATGATCAAAAGCATGGGAAAGTCGGTTGAATTACTGATGTAAGTCTGGCTGGACCAATTTTTGCACAATGCTGTTTCAACCCACCCGACGTCACGGGCCGTGGTTTTCACTTGTGCTTTGAATCAGATTAGTAAATATAGAAAATGCCTGAAACACAAGCATTATTTGTCGAATAAAATGATAACATGAAACCTGTTTCAAATTCCTAATGCCAAACGCAATGAGCCATGAAGCACTGCAACTAGAGCTCGACCGATACGTTTTTTTTGGGCCGATACCGATGTTTTTTATTTTTCATTGCCGATAACCAATGCCGATATTTTTGCATTACTCAAACTACAGCTGAAAGGCATTACAGTGCATTTTTTTCTTTAGGCCACATAAAGAAATAATTACACAACTTACATTTATGAAAAAGCAGATAGTGATTATGATAAGTGAAGAACAAGCAATGTCTATTTTGCGTTACGTGGCAAAATATACACCGCTGGGGCTATTTTGCCACCAGCCGTACATGATTGGCTGATCTGGTCACATGACAAGTTTGGATAGCATGACTGTCTCAATTGCTGCAAATGGCTCAGTCTGATAGACAAGTAATGTCATGGTTACAGTGCTGGCAAGCTGCTAGCAACTTCTTGTTTGCATTGTGTGAACTGTAGGCTAAGCCCTAAACCTAAACCCTTGTCTCTTTACGTGTTGTACTTGTCACGTGACTACTTCAACCAACTGTGTTTGACTAAAGATCAAATGTACTCTAATAAGATGGTTTAATCCGTCGTGCCTACTGCAGTCCATAGCAATTTCTAAGTCTCATAGTAGTCAAACTCTAAATAAATCAACAAATGCACCAACAGGCAAACGTGTTACGTAAAGTAGGTCTACTCCCTGTGTAGACATTTGTGCCTACGCTCAGATGTCATAAGTAAAAAACAATGCGTGACGCACTAAAAGCCATCACTTCACCGCAATGAAGAACCGTACAACATCTAATTCTGTGCACACCTGGGTCACTGCTCGCTGTGACGTAGGCATTTTTTGATGCACGCTGAACGCAAGGCTGCCTAACCTAGAGAGACTTCGATAAAATAGCCACCCAACACAATTACAACAGCACGTAACCAAGTTGTTCGCGGACAATCATCTGTTCACCGCGACAAAACCTAAGAGCGAATGTTACGTCATAGAGCGTTTTGTCGGGACTGTTGCGCGACGGTTTGATCATTATGCGTGAAGCCTCTGTGGGCTAGGAACAGGACGGGACATTTGTGTTAATCAATCAGGGTCAGAGAAGAAGTAGCAACTTGGGTTTCCCAACACTCCACGCAGAGCAACAGCGTAACACTTTTATTGCCGATATATATCGGCGGCATTTTGCCGATACGATACATCGGCAACATCGTCGTATGGGCCGATATATATCGGCATGCCGTGACATTGGTCGAGCTCTAACTGCAACATTTGAAAGCAGAAGACTTTACCAAGCACGGAACAGCGGTTTCCTTAACCACCAGTCACAAAAGGCTTATGACAACACAGAAATTTATTTCGTGGTATATTTCATATTTCATAGCAGAAAAAAATCCATAATTAAACTTCATTTCATAGTAGCAAAATTAACTCAGATCGTAAACATTGTGGGTGCGTTGGTCGTGATTTCTCAAATCAAAGCCTGGTTGCGTCTGACTCATGATTTTCGTTGACTCAGTGAATCGACATCCTCAGTTCAAGCAAGGCCTCCTAAATCGATATTTTCTAGGAAGGCTTGGTTCAAGACACTACTGAATGAGGAGCTAGACGCAAGCACACATCAGGTTAGTTCTTCAACCACGACAGCGCTTCTCGAACTTCCGTATCGTATCACTTGGGGCTACACTTTCGTCGCGAAACACCAGATTCCCGAATAATTTAATTTAATCACATTTTTGTCAATTCATTATATACGATTTGAAGCAACAAATCATGGAACCAAGAAAGCAACTCATTTTAACGTGATTTTGCATATGGTATTGTATAATTTTGGACACAGGAGAACATACCATTCAACACATATTTTACTGTAAACTGCAAGGAGCTTTTGGTGGACGTATAACACAGGTTAAGAACCGCCGACCTACAGAGCGACAAAACGTGTTTGGACAAAAACAATTGGTTTTCTTACCTACTTCTTCCATGTCAAGTGAATCCATAGATAGCACCTCAACGACATCAACATTTCCGTCTACCCCGAGATTCTTTTCGATGGGTATACCTGGAATGCTGCACAAAGAAAACAAACGAAATTGTTCATTGGGAGTCGCCAGAAAGCTAATCCTTGTTTGCTGTGTCACCATTGATTGAAAACAAATCACTATCAGCAAAATAACATTGTGATGCTCGGAAAAGCACATTTCCTTCCAACGAACATCCAAAATTTGCCGAAATATTTCCAAATAAACATCTTGGGAAACTTCAAGCAAACGCAAGTTACAATCACCTCGAGCTTCGTCCTGATACAAGTTTCGAAGGCAAGTTTAAAGTTGGATTTCTATTCGCAAACCGTGCATTGATCTAGGCCTGCCTGCAATTTTAGCGCCCTTGTGCTTTTCCACACGTTGTTTTGTCAACAGCAGCAGCCACTTACATCCAATGGGTAAAAACTTCAAATTTTTTTAGAGGTGGAGGTGAACCACTTGAAAGAGCTTGTTAAGATTTCTGGGTTGGTTTTACAGCTGACGTCATAATCAAGACATAGTTGTGCGTTACGAAATAAAGCAAGTCTTAAATTTGACGGTGGTGAAACCATTGATGACATGTCATCCTTCAAGTGGGCAGATGATAGATGTACGGCAATCATTGCGCGCATGTTATGTTGACGTCACGATAGAAAAAACTGCCGAAACCAGCAAAAACCTAGTACCATGAAATCGCAGGTCGAGTCGCATCACGTACTTTTCTTACTTAAAGCTTTGCATTCGTGTGTTTCCTTAAAAAATTATTCATCATATTTGCAACTCAGCTGTGACTTGCTGGAAAGGCTACAGTGACTGGAAGCAAGGTGACTCATTTCGAGAGGTTTGCAAATCGAGTTGAGTTATTCTAAAACGAGCCAACTCACTGTGAGGTATTGGAAATCGCATTTTGATTCAACTCGAATCGATTCCGAGACACGAACCGTCACTTATTTGGCAAAAACACACACGACAATTTAAAATATTTACAAAGCAATTTTTACAAATCCATTATTAAAACACGAAAATTTTATGCCATGGGGTGAAATACCGCTGTTAAAAAACTCACGGTATGCAACTTTCATATAGGAAATGCACCGTAATTAATGTCGAAAGATGTTAAAAATACTAAAAATCTACTTCGAACAGCAACAACCAATGTATGGTGAAAAACGTACTACCGCAGAAACATGGCTCATACTGACAAACCTTCTGATGTCCGCTTCAGCAGCTTGCGAAGAATCAAAATCAAGTAAACCTCGACCGTCATCAAGCTGTGCGGTTTTTCTTTCTGAAAGTAAGACGACCGATACGGGCATTACAACGTAATAGCATAGTAATCAACAAAAAGCGTACCATTCAAAACTTCTTTCCAACTTTCATGAAGGTCAATATCATCGCTTCCAGCGCCAACACCCGATTTGAGTTGAGCAAAGCCCAGCCGGCAAAAAATGCCCACAGCGTTCTGTGCAAGTAGCAGACATAAAACTCAGTTACAAACCAGCACTACCTTAAAGATTATTTAATGCATTTTAACAACGATGAAATTGTTAACATACTTTTGTGTCCAGCCTGCTCAACCAAAGTAACTAGTAAGCATCATAGGCCAGTCAATGACAGAAAGGAATGATCGAAATAAAGCCAATATGAAAGTACCGGTTTTGCAGCAGAACGAGACAGTGAACCAAAAATATTTACTGAAATGTCCGCAAATTGGCATTCATGCAACCTCTTTACACACGTTCATTGAGTTTCACAACGAATTGGTTCGTTACCAGCCTTCGAAAATTTTAATTCACTCATTTTGATTTATTTATTTCTTAATTTACTTTTATTTACCAACCTTCTAAGATTTCTTAGTTAAGTCAAAGTTGAATGATTCACGTGTGGCGTAATGTAAACAGGAATATATCGCGCGACCAGTTAGCCAGCGTAAATCACGCAAGTACAAGTGCAATTTTTTCACCTTGGCAACCGCAAGACTGACGTCCAGTACGTTTGCAAGTTCAGCAACACTTGTTCTTTCATCAATAGACACAAATACTTTGTATAACAACGTTTCCAGATAATCACCCGAAACGCGATTCATGACAAATTTCTCCAACGGCGGGACTAAAAAGTAATGCAGATATCAATCGCAATTACCATTTATCTGTCACGCTTGACTGAAAACACAAACAAACAACGTCGCTTTCAGTTATACGTATTGAGATGTACTTTTACCAGGTTGTTCCTGAAGAAGGTAGGGTTCTTCTCGTTTCGCAGGTTATGAACATTTGACCGAAATTATTCGAACGAAAAACTGGCTAATTAATTTACAACCAACCAGATAATACACAGAGCGTTTCTTTATCTTGCTTTTTTTGCAAAAAAAGATACATACACCATATGATATTGCACATTCTTCGTTAAAAGCGCTTTCTCAGCATGGGTAGTGTTTTCAGGTACAGCTTACGCTCTCGAGTTTTAAAAAATCATACCGATATCAACCAGCTATGACCAACGTTTCCATAATTTTATTGGAAGACAAGTTCGGCGGTCATGGTTCGTTGAGAGCAGTGTATCACGTGAATCATGCGAGCAGGTCTTGCCAGCATTTACGATGCCAGACAAAGAAACTGAATTCGTAAGTTGTCTCATTGAAAATGAGTGAGCGACTGAAAAAGGGAAGTCTTCAACACAATTTTGTCCAATCACTAGACAATTTCTGCTGAGATAGAAACACTTTTCCGCCCAAAACATTTTTTGATCCAGCGTACATTCGCGACCAGCACAAATTTTTGAACTGGCGCTCACGGTGGATCACAAAATGGGTCTCCAAATAGCTCTTCAAAATTAATTATCTTTGGTCCAACTTTAACAAACGTTTCATCCATGGCTATGGTCGTAAATAGGAGTTCAACAGTATGGCCGGTAAAATCATGCAGTTCAGTTATACTCGCTTTTGTGCTGCTTTCGGAATGTTACGAGTGGCCAGCGGGCACCCATCTCTGCTTACTATGCGCCACGAGCAACGCGGCTGCTTTCACAGTGATTGCTGCACTGGCGAGTCAATGTCAACACTGCGCGTGAACCGTTTCTTTGCACTCACCCATCAACGCCGAACACGAGGCTGGGTAGGACGACCGGGAATCCAACGCAGTCTACCAGATTTGGTGGCGCATGCTCAACCAACAGCACCATTCAGCCGGTTAAAATCACGCATCAGCCGTTTATTTATAAATATCCACAGAAACCAAAAACAACATTTAGCTTTTGTATCCCTAACTGAACTACAAAATCCTCCATTTCACCAAAGTGTAGCGTATCAAAGCGACATGCCTGCATGGATTACCCCGGTGCAGATTTGAACTCGTATTTACGACTGACATCACTGCCGATGGGATGGTACTTTGTAAGGCAAACATATAAAGTTATAAAGTTGTAATCATTTCATACTGCCACGTGCAATATACATATTACCTGCAACTTTGGTGTCCGCATTAATCGGTACTTCAATGTAAATCAGTCCTCTACAATATAATTTTTGCAGAAGGTAATAAGAAACCGTTCCTGCTGTGGTGGTGCCATTATCAATCATCTTGTCAATACAAGCTTTCATTTCTGATGTGCATCTCTGCAACATAAAAATGTAAAGTCTATTTTGATGTTAAGCCTGCAATACCTCCACGAGTTTTCGAAAGTTGTCTAGGGATATCACCCAAAAATCATACGACCAGTCAAAATGTTGGAATGCTTAAACCAGATATCGTTAACTTTTTAAACTAGGTGCATTTCATCTCGGATCAAGCACATATGATAAAAACGTGATAATTTGCTATGATCGAACCACATAAATGAGATTTGTATCAGAAATTGCTTTCACACTTAAACCTCCCTAACAAACGCGTTTACCTTTCAGCTGCTTCAGCTTTTCTGTGAATTATTCAAACGCATACCGTTACTTGGGTGTCATTAAATTGCAACAACCGAGAGGAGCAAATCCAACTGCACCAAATTTTCTAGCGCGTGATTTTGAGATAGGAATTTATCGTAGACATTCGTAAAAATTCCATACAACTTAGCTTTTATGGTGGCATCTGCTTTATTCAAGAGATACAGGGTGGCACAAAAAAAAACGGTCATCACCTAAACTTGAATCACTTTTGAAATAATGAATTCAGATTTAGCAAGTAGCATTAATGTTCTAAGAGTCTACCAAATTTGACCTTCGAGATGCCATGGACTACTGACCAAAAGACATTTATAGTTGAGGCATATTTTCAGCAGAAGTCTATCCACGCAGCTCAATTGCAATTCAAAGAACGGTTCGGATGTAGTGAATTTCCTGTCCACTCAATGATCTACAGATGGATCAACAAGTTCAGAACCCATGGGACTGTGCATAACCTCAATCGTAAAGACACTAACAAACAATCACACTCTGGACGACCGAAATCATC
>Ga0210059_1005858_pt1 | contig 19743 bp, 13 predicted proteins | sample Ectturendosymbi2_FD_188042 | JGI IMG/M metagenome (GOLD analysis project Ga0210059, IMG submission 188042) | Ecteinascidia turbinata endosymbiont from Florida, USA - Sample 2 (SPAdes) (version 2) | ecosystem: Host-associated > Tunicates > Ascidians > Unclassified | place: Key West, Florida... | reverse complement strand
GAGTAGAAAAATTAAAATAAAGTTCTATTCAATGTAGTGAGGTACCTTCTGGTGCACGCAACTCAACACTTTCTCGCAGTTAACAAAGACATCTTCGGAAGTCTTTGTGCCATTTTCAACAACCTACTTACGTGAAAGCAGTTTCTCAACTCGCTTGCACATCAAAACTAAGGCCAGGAATCTATAAGAGCTCGATGATGACATGCAAGTGGCTATCTCAAACGAAGGGCCATGCTACAGCATGATTACTGAAAAACAACAACAAAAAAACATTACCTGTGTCTGATTTTTGGTGTACTTTGTAAGTACATCGTATCGTTATATTCGTTGCGATGAAATTGTGTTACTATCAATTACTCTTGATTGCAGACAAGGGGTACAAGAAAATTTTATGAAAGGTCAGGGGGTACGAGTGCGTATAAAGGTTAAGAACCACTGCTCTGGTGCAATCGGCGGAGGAGGTATGGTGTTAGTAAGGCAACCGAAAACTGCTGTTTTTTAGGCCGAAATCGAAGTACGAACATATCGTATGCCAGCTCTCAACGTGTAAACACTATATTTATTTTGTAAACACTGAAGTAGTAAAAATATTTACTATATTTATCTCAAAGTGTAAACACGTTGAGAGCCGGGTTACAATATATTCGTACTTTGCCACGCAAAGCCACGTGCGTTCCAGCAGCTTGAATTAATCCGGGTGCCAAAGTGTTAAGCAACTAAAGGGATTTTGACGAATTAATATATGCACTAGAGCAAGCTGCAGTAATAATTTCTATCCTCAACTTTTGTTCATTTGTTGACATGATACATGTTCCTGGTGGTGTGTTGAAGATAAAACGGCTTTTAGAAGTTTGATCATAGTGATTCCAAGTATAATAAACAGAACAAAATTTGTATTTTATGAGGTTTGTTTTAATTAATTTTTTATCTTTTTTGAGATGGTGTCTCAGCTATCAGATTCTCCCCGAAATGCAAAAAATGAAATGTTTCAAAAAATCACAACTACCAAATGGTAACAAACAAGGTCATCCCTTCAAAAAATGAAGAGGTAAACCAGGGAAAGATTAAACAAGGGTACTTGTGTGGTCAATCTGTGACATCAGATTTCAAATTATTATGTTAGTTTTTCAAATGAAATTATTTGCAGTTGCAAGAGGCAATGCAGCTTCGTCTTACCAATCTTCTGCTACCAAGGGTATACACAATGTCTGCAACCTTCATCCAACAAAATGAAATGAAAGGAATAGCCCCATTTGCACTTATTCTTAAGTAGTGCAAAATTCAACGATTTATCAACCCAAACCCATGTGTTAGAAAAAGATTGTTGCAACTGTGTATAACAATACATACTACACTGCCATCATGAATGATGTTGACCAGGAACAAGTATGCTTCAATACAATTTATGCATCTTAATGGAATTTCTTCATTTTTTTAGCCACAAAAACATGATTTTCGCTGGATACTAATGCAGTTACCTTAATTGCACTATTGAAAACCATGGCCTAAATCAATCCGGGGTTTCTGCCATGTCTCCTCAAGATCAATAACCAAGATAATGAAGAGATTTGAGGAAATTAGCTCTATTAATGCTGCACTTGTCTATGGACACAAAATAAATAATTTACTGCTCATTTACCTTGTGTACTACATGAGGTTGATGTTGGGGAGAATTTCATTGCTGTTGAATTACTTGTACCGTGCTGTCGAGCATAAGGGCAATGATAAAAAATTGTCAGACCATGAAAAGATGGCAATTTTTGTAAGTCAATAATTTCAGCAACTTTTTTGATTCAACAACTTTCTTGGATTAATTGCAGTGATGAAGTCTTGACCCATTTTTGCCTGAACTTTTCAAGTCTCATCTTGCTCTCAAAGGTTGCAGGTCTTGGTCACAAGCCTGTTGTCTTGAAACTGTCAATATTGCAAGGATATAGCTTTGTAAAACTAATGTAATTCAACGAGTTTTTTATCTGTTGTATTAGTAAGTAAAAAACAACTAAAACAGATTGGAAAAAATGCCAGAAATTTGAATATCCAAACTTTAAAGTGGTGATGTTAATTTTTTTTGAAAAATTTCAGCAAAATGCACGAATTTTGAAAGCTTAAGTTTCAGTCTCAAAGTTTTAACAAGGTCTCAGTATCAAAGGTTGGTTTTGACTACATACTGATTATTTGACAAAACAAAATTAATGCCATCTGAAGTATGTATCAGACAATAATGTATGGGTGAATTTGAAGCAAAAACGACTGTCAGTGTGTACGGAAATAAGATTTATATTTGTATCAAATCAAGTAAGATGTCATCATGCAACTCTGGTTTTTAAATTGATTATAAAGAAAATCAACCAGATAAAAAGATTATAATCAGTAGTTACAAATTAGAAAAAAGAACAAGTTTTTAATGTTTATATACTAACATATACATTTTTTGCCTGAAGTTCAAAAATTAGCATGGGTGACCAAGATACAGTAGAATCTCCATAACACCAGCCCCAGAAAAAAAAATGAAGTCAATTGAAGTTGCGCTATTTGAGTTATAGGTATTTAAAATATTGTCATGCTTGAATGCACATGAAAAACATGTTGCCTTGTAACAACGATTAACCAGGGTTCAAAGGTCACCAGTGAAAAACTGTGTTGTTTTGTTCAGCATAGAGCCTTTCACCTGACGAAAATAGTAAATGAAAATATTCAGAGATAAAGGAGTGATGCTCAGTTGAAGTTCCAGCAGTAAATATCTAAGAATTTTTTGGTCCAAACCTCTTAAAAACATCGAAATTTCAAATGCTCATAATTTCGGCAAACAGGTCTGATTTCAAAAATTCCAACTTTGCTATGCTCAGAAACCTGAGATCTTTTCCCCTATAAAATTTCGTGAATTTTGGTGAGGGTCAGATGAAAAATCCCCATTTTGCTGGATCACCTGATATGGAATGACCCAGATGGGTGTACCTATGGAAACAAAGCAAGTCTCGGTTCAAGTTAGCCTCAGCACTAACATTTACTGTGATAAGTTTGGAGAAAATTTCAAATTTAAAGCTTATTCCTGAATGCTTCCTATGTGCCACTGAAAATGCTGCGGCAGACCAAAACGTTATTTGCCCATCCCTGCACTAAACCAAAGTTCATGTTATTTTAAGTGTATGAAATTTCAGTGTTGAGAAAGTTCACTGTACATGTTTTTAGTAAAGGCTTGCCCAGCTTTTCAACAGTGTGACTGTATTCTGAAATGGCACTTCCCAACCAAGGGTCATGGAGTTCCTTAGACATGGCTATCAAACATTTAAAAATTTTGCCATATTCCTGTATCTGAAACATTTATTGAATATAATTGATTTTCTATTGATTAGACTAGACAATGGAAATATATAACAGTAAGAAAAAATTATTAATATGAGTGGGCTGCAAGCCCAAAGGTTGAGAAGCACTGTCATAAGTAAAGGTGTCTTTGTGCTTGGACTGGAACACCATTTCTGTGGCTTTGATCAGCAGTTTGAACAGAACAACTTTAACCAAACTGAGCTAAATTTCTTATAAAATTGTGCAAGATCGGACCAAGCAAGGAATCCGTAAACATTTTTTCAGTTTGGTTCTGGTCGAAATTGCTGTGACTCTGGACGGCATTTATTGCTATTTGAAGCATTTGTTTCAGGACAATGGTAGTAATTTCTGAGTAATCAGAAAGGCGTATCATTTGCTCTGTAGGAGAGAATCACCTTGGGCATAGATGAAAGTGAGTTAATTTGAGGACAGATGACAAGCAACATGGATGTTTGTTCATTAGATTGTCTTCCTTCCCCTTTCTCTATGTTTGAGTTTGTTCATGTGACACTAGTATCAATAGGTATATAAACTTAGTTGTAGATGGGGTATTTGTCATCAAAGATGTCAGATAAAGAAACAAAGAAATAACAGTAATGGATCACCTAGAAGTGACTGTCAAAATAAATTTGGAAATCAAGTTAAAAATTGGTAGGAATTGGTGATTAGAAATTGAGGTTATTGTTTAAAGGTCATTCCATGGTTAATTTGGAATTTTCAAGATTTTTTGCAACCATATGTCATGAAACCTTTTTATTTGTACTTTTTCTTAAAGAATATAAAAAATTGTAAAGAATAAAAAAAAGTTTCCGAAATTGCTTTAACGCTTCTGGAGTTATTGTGATGTGAAATTTTGGCCACTAGAGGGAGATTTTCCCTCACTTTTTAGAAAATTGGTTGCCACATGAATACTAGGGAAGCTGAATGCATGAAAATTGGTACCAGGTTTCAGTGTTTTTTTAAGGTGTTTCGAGGGACCAAAACGATCTCTCAAATTCCTCCAACGGTCTCTCAAAATATAGTGACCTGAGATCACATCAATGGAGGACGGTCTCTCAAATTCCTCCAAGCGGTCTCTTGAAATTTCCTTGCGGTCACCAAAGCAAAACCTTAAAAAAAAACCTGCCAGGTTTTTTTTAGATCTGGGAATCCATTTTTGAAGTCAAAAATACCCAAAAATGAGTCCTTCAGGGTGCAAATTCATCTTAAAAAACTTTTCATGCACACTGGGTGCAAATATGGGGATGTTGGCGAATGGCTGAAAAATTTTTTTTTTGCCAATACTGTAGTATACAGCATATATTTTGCCAAACTGATAGATTTTTCATTTACTATTAATTTCTACCAAAAATATCAAGGTTAGTGTAAAGTCGTGAAATCAACCAGATAAAAAGATATACAGGGTGTTTCACAATTGTTGAAACAAAGCGATTGGGCACAAATCCAGGATTTTAAATGATACCACAATGATGATTACATTTATTGAAAGGTGAAAAGATAACATTTTATAATCTGCATCTGTTTGTCCTCAAATCAGAAATAATATGTCAAGAAGAGTCCTAGGTACATGCTCCTTGGCTCCTTCGTCGCAGAGATATGCTCGGACTCTGACCGACTGACTATTGAACCCTAGTGATATTGTCGGGAGTTCGAATCGTTATTGGAGGCCCAGAGGGCGATGAGCCTGTTACCCTACGATCTCCACAAGTGCCATGAGCTTCAAACTTCTTGACCAACTTGAAAATCTGACTCCTGTTTGGAAATTTGTTGAAGCTGAACTTCCTTCTGAACCTTGCTTGAACAATCTGGCAAGACTTCGTTTCGTAATATGTCTTTACACAAAAGATCTTCTGCTCCATCGACCAAGGCATCATTAGACTATTTTTTGTTTAATATATAGTAAGGTTAACTATTTCCCTATGACAATCTGGAAAGAGAAAAATGAATAAGGTCATCGATAAAGGTTTTAGAAGCTGCCGCTTTGTTTCAACAATTGTGAAACACCCTGTATGTGTATTGTGAAAGCTGAAAAAACAGCTTTCACAATGCACATATATACTGCCTTACAGCTGATTTACCAATTGCCAGTGATTCTAAATTAATATTTCTAATCAATTTTGAAGTTGCTTGATGTAACTCTTCACTGACATGCCCCTGTTACTGCTCTAAATTATGGAATGTCAGGATTTTTTAGTTAGACATACGTAATATGTTCCCTAAATTGTGTTCTAACATTCATCCAACATTTCATAAATTAGGGTTACACTACAACAACACATTATGACTGAGGAGGTGTACATAACAATTTAGCTTATAATGTCTTCCATCAAAATGCTAGTACATCAGTCAAGAGCACACATCACACAAATACAGATATTGTGCTATAAAAGCACAGCGGAGTAGCCTATAATTCACATATCTCCTGGAAAACAATTAGAAATAAATACCAATGGAGTTATGCATCCTTCAGGATAAATATAAGCATCCTGGACAATGAAAACAATGGACTACAGAAATACTACTGTGCATGCAATATGCATTCATGCTTTATACAACAATTTCAATTGCACATGCTTACACTGTATGCCAGCATGGATGAAATATTGAAAAACACATGAAACTAATAAAAATACATTTAAAGATAGTGGTCTGGGCTTTCCATAAAAGCAACTTAATAGTCTCCAAACAAATATAACTCATTTAGTGTGGTACCTTTGCTCTAGGACGTCGTTTTAGGTGTGTGTCTATTAGAGTCCTGTGCAAGTTGAAATTTTTTGCTTGCTCCTGCCCTCGCAAAGTATAAACCCACCTCACAGGAAATTGATAAATCTTACCCGCACCCTCACCACCTGCACTGTTTCCACCCCATACCTGCACCTCTAACTGTGTCTCTGAAAAACACTAAAAATCATGCAACATGCTTCACCACTGGTGGTAATTTATTCAGTGGTTTATTTCAAAGCCAACAGAAGCTCTTAAAAACTGAAGTAAAAATGTGCCGTCCAAAATAAATCACATTTTGTGAAGCAAAAATGTGGAACGTTTTGGACAGCCTTGAACACTTCCACAACTTCAAAGAAACAGGTAATGTGTTAGTTGTTAAAAAACTGCTCAGTAAAAAGTCGAAGCCATCAGAATATTTTTAATTTGTCAACACAAGCTGCAGCCCTAAAACTTTAGTCTACTGACACAATCTGTTAATCCTGACTTTGACTGAAAATATGCTCTACTGTTTATTACGGTTCTGTGGAATTTTTCTTTTGGCTTCTGTTTTGTTTTTTAGGCTGCTTGATTAGCAATAATGTACAATTACATAACTAGCAGGATAATTTTGTGCCTGTGAACACATATAAGCGGTCAAAGTCACAAGAATCATTGCTGGAAATAACATGTGCAAGTTAGTTTTCAGTGTTTTAGATTATATTTTATTAATTCTTCCTTTTAGGTTTGATGAAATTCTTGCCGCAGCGTCATCAAGCAATGATTCAGAATTTTTGTTAACTGTAAACTCGGACGAAAATCAAAGGAATTTGACACTCGCCGTGCTACATTTTACCTCCTTACTTATTGAATATAGCTTCTCAAGACACTTGTACAGTTCTGTTGAGGTAATAACAACGCTGTTATGTTGTGTGTAGTCGCTAAATGCCATGTACGGAAGTTGAAGTGTCAATTTTGTCAATTTTTTCAAGTTTTTCATTTTTAAAACTTTGAAATACCTTGCGTCTTTCATTTCTTCGACCTGCTTTTGGCCAAGGGCCGGTACATTAATTGCAGTACATTATGATCTTTGTAGAATGGATTCGCTGTTTATCCAGTGCAGATGTCATGTGTTTACGTACTTAAATAACTCAAGAATAAGAGTTAAGGTGCTGTCAGATATGCTTCAAAACACTGCACTGGCAAACTGAAGCAGTATGTTTGAAAAATTTCTGTAATCTTTTGCTTGTAGTAATTGAACACAGTGAAAGTTTTTTTTTCAGTTTATTTTGAATTAAAGAAGAAATCATGTTAAATACATTTAATAAGGTGCAGACTGGTTTAGTTTGTTACCATACAATGTTTATTCGTAATAATGGAGGAAACCCTGGGATTCAAAATGTTTGTCGGTTACTGATTGTTTGTTTATTTTTTTAGCACCTTATCAAGCTTCTGTCGTCATCAAACCTTGATGTCATCCTGTCGGTGTTGAACCTTCTTTATGTATTCAGCAAACGTTCCAATTTCTTAACACGTCTTTCTGAGAAACAGCGCTTACCACTTTTGAAACGACTCGGATACCTTGCTGAGGTGAAATATTAAGTTGATTTTGCTTCTGATATTTGTTATTTATCGCTCTATCAGTTCAACGTACAATCAATTGTTTTTTGTACTTCAACAGAGTTGGGGAGGAAAAGAGAATGGGTTTGGACTTGCCGAGTCATGCATAAATTCACCACTGTCGGTACGTAACTCACCTTGTTACATTTTATTGACCTTCGAAATATTCTGAAAATATTATTACGTGCGCATGTTCCTGGAAACGACGTGCACATGAATAAGTCTCTTCAAGTTCCCATTAACTAAATACCCTGACGGTTACAACTAGCTCCGCTAAACTTGACACATCAGTGGATTCGTACAATTGTAAAGCAGGTTTCTCCCGCTTCACTCTATCTATCAGTAAACACTTTATGTCTTGGGCCATTTCGTTGACACCTCGGCTAATGGTGTCAGAGACGGTTCTTTTTTACTTCCTCAGTCACCGTGTCTCCATGCATTATATGATTGATTGCAATAGCAGCACGTTTGAGCGTTTTCCGATTGTGTGTTGTGTGCAAATGGTTATGTGATTTCATAGAAGGCTTTTTTAAACTTTGGTTTTGGTGGCAACTGGTGGTAGGCCATAGCCTGAAGTTTGCTTCTTGCCGGGGCGGTTGAGATTAACGCTCTCACTCAAGGAGCGTTACGGCGATTCACTCAGTGGCCGTGGGTCGAACACCCAACCTTCCAGTTGAGAGGTCGGGTGTAGAAGACTTCTTGCGACTTACGGTTGTGAAGAAACCTCCCGATGTATTTTTTGTCAGGAAACGCCTTTTAATCGGCGGAAAAAGATGATGGTTTGTCAATAAATTCGGGTGCGTTTTTTCAAGATGACGCTTCAATTTCCATGACTTTAGGCCAGGGGTGGGGAACCTGCAGCGCGTGGGCCAAATGCGACCCATGTGAACATTTACTATGGTCCGCATCAGAATTGTCGATCCCCAAGTTGAAACACATCGCTTCAAACGCGGACACGACAGTATAAATGAAGAGAAGCATCTCGCTCCTTATAGTAGTTTTCTCTCCGTATTTTCCGTTGAAAGTCAAAGGTTGAATCTTAAGATAAAATTCATCAATTTTTTCGGCCCGCCAGCGATATTCTACAATATATGCTGCCCGTGATAGTAAACAGTCTCCCCACCCTTGCTTTGGGCCTTCGTCGGCAAGAACCTCGGATCATACAACACCGTTACGGACGTGACGCATCATTCATAAAGCTAGGTCTGAAAAAAAAAAGATATGAATTATTCCCGTTCAGTCGCCAACTGAAAGGGATTTCAGCAATAGTGGCTGTTTCTGTAAAAACGTAATGGTTGAGAAGTGTAGTAACTAGCACTGGTTGCGTTGTTGTACAATGATGTCATTGTGCCATTTGGTGGGCTGCTTCACCTGGCAGCAAGATGGCTGAGGTTAACTGAAAAGAAAACTATAAAGTGAAGAAATAATTTGATTATGAATAAAAATTGTAATGCTCAGTGGTGTTATGTTACATTAATAACGAATAACGATTGTGGACAGATTGGTGAAACAACTGAAGCGTAGCGGCAGTAGATCAAAAACTTGCAAATGTAATCGCGCTGTATAAGATAAAAAATTTTACGCGACTCAATTTTGGGTCTCCACTCACATTTTGCCGACCATTGTAGCAAACACAAGCGATGGCGCAGACAGGACTAATCGCCTTGTAATAGAATTTAAACTGTTCATTGCGTCACAATCACATTTCCAACCACCAATGAAAACAAATTGTATTATATAAGAGTACGCCATGCCAAGTGCGTTTCAGAAGTGTATCCGGCGTTTAGTATGAGGTTCGAAATATACCTATGCTGCACTCACGTGTGGGCTGTTTCGCGTGTCCAATATTTTCAAATGTAATATCTTCACAATTGATCACGGTATTTTCGCGCGTTCTTGCACTAGCCCACTCGCATGCGAATCATGTACATTTGTCAACTGCTCAGCTGTATTTGTATCCCTCCCAAGCCTTAAGTCCAACTTGTGGAGTAACACTCCACAACGGCCGTGCACGCACAACGTTAAGGTTAGGGTCATATGGCTAATGTTGTCTTTGCTGTCCCATGAGCGAAAATGGCCAGTAAAGTAAAAATGTCCAACTCTGCAGATATACATGTCCAGTTTGGGAAGGTCGTGTTTTCAACTTAATTGTACATATGCTTATTAGAATGAACGTTTAAGGCTATTTCTTCCAGTAGCTAATTTTTTCTCTGCGTTCTATTGAGCATTCTTCGAAACTTGTATAAGTTTTGTATTTTTCAAGTAGGGGGGAGAGTTGCCCAATTCGGCCTTGCGTACCCGACGAGCAACAAGCAGGGCAATTTGGGTAAATCGTTAGGAAGTTTGAAAAGAAAAGCTACAGTGCTGAAATTGTGCTCAAAATAGAATTTGCACATGTAGGAACAGTATTGCACACAAGGTTGCATATTTGCGATCGTATTTGTCATTATCATGGTCATTTGCCCATATGTGGCCCTCTGAACAGTGAAATACAAAATACATTTGAAAATAACATATCTTCATGTCTAAACATGATTTATTCTGTTGCATGCAGAGCCGCAGGTTTCGAACTGAATGCCATTTTCATCTTCAACTGACCGCCAATAAAGGCTACTGGCGGAATTTGCGCATTTTCCTGCCGTTTTGGTGCCTTCAGTAAATTCCTCCATTTTTTGGGAGAAATAGTTTGATTTTGAAAACAAGTTATTTTCGAATACAAGCTGGTTGTTTCGAATGAGATGAGCTTGAAAGCAATTGCTGGGTTGTTGAAAAACCGAGTCTGCGCCAAAAACGTTTCCGGAAGCCTCGGTGATGGTGGAAACAATATTTACCCAATTACGGCTATGTTACTAACGTTGTTAGGTTTTCTTTTAGGCCTATGCAAGGTCAAGCCGCGAAGGCCTATGCAAGGTCAAGCCGCGAGCAAAAATCGGCTCGTGGTAGGCTATATTTTCCCTTTAATTCTACAAGCGGATGGCCAGCAAAAGATGGATGTTTTAGGCAAAACGTGTGAGATCCAGAGCCGGCATAAACGTGATATGCCACACGCAATAGATCGCATGCTGTAAACCATGCATGCGGCGTACAGAAACGCAAAGTTTCCCACTGACGTTGCGACATGACAAAAATGATATTTTTAAAAGTGAAGTTGGATTTTTTACAGGTCGATGTTGACAGATTACCACCGCAACACTGTGGTGAAAGACAATCACTTAAAAATGGGAGTTAAACTACAGCTTACACTCCTGCGACCAGTGGCGAATTAAGGCACTCTTGCGACCACACCCGTGCTTCAGAATACTCTTGTTCACGTCGTCTATGTTGAACACCATAAAGCAAAACTACTGAATTGCTGTTATGCTGGAACTATGACGTTGCTCTATACCAGAATTTGGTTTTCTGGAGCCACGAGCAGAGGCCTTCACTAGGTAGCTTTGCTGCGGTATTGCATAACCCAAGTGTCACGCAATATTAAGTATTCGCCAGTTAAACTTAGAAGGGGGCCACGGCTCATGAAAGTTTGAGAACCACTGCTCTAAGTCTAAACTAGTGCCCTGGGATTACACCATCGATTGGTTTATGCAATAAATCTAGTACTGGCTTGCCACCGATGAAACATGTAACGCGGAAATAGCTTTCACGAGAAAGCTGTAATTGGCCCTCAATTACGGCATAAGGTTGTTGGGCATAATTTACGTTGCCTTTACTTGTTGCATTGGCTTTACATCAAAGTACAGTCTAACTACTTGAAAGGTCGGAAAAACTTACCAAACCATCGATTTCCTGCTGTTATTTTTGGTTTTGGTTGTTATTATGCCAGTTGCGTAAAGATCAGTTTCAAATCGTTTTTTTCGCTATGGAGTTCCCCACATAATGTTCGCAGCGTACAGAAATCAAATACGAATTCTTCGTTTTTTATTTTGGTTTTGAAACAAATCACGAAAATATGAACACGATGCAAACGTGATGGCCATCATTTTCACATCAATGACATAGTCAGCCCGAACAGTTTATAAGTTTCCGCTTTACTAAAATCACCATGTGCAGTGCGCATAATTCATGTGACGCTTGTTTCATGGGCGTTTATGACGAAAATCGTTTATTACCACCGAGTTGTTTACTGCATTGGAGAAATCTCTATGTCCGTTGGAGCTTACAGTGACATATCCGCTGTCTCCGTTGCGAAGTCAAGCGCCAGCTGTATTTGACTTGGTTAAAGGGATGAGAAGTACAGTTGGAAAACAATAACTTCCACAGAAAAGGAATTTATGAGCCGCTGAGTATAAACCTATGGGTTCAGTTTTTTGTTGTTGTTGTTGTAAACTTACAACGCCTCTTTGAGCAATGTCAGGTTGCACCAACATCGAATACTGATATCTGTAGTTTTGGTCAAGCAAAACGACGCCTGTTACGTCCATCCATGCTGAATGCACAGCTTGAACAGCTACCAGGAAGCAGCGGTATGCTTTACAACGTTAATATGTACTTCTAAACCGTATTTTTCATAAAGGTAGTATCCTTAAGTCCTTCCGGTCAGTCGCTGCAAAAATGTAAACCTTGTTATAATGCCATGTGGTTGATGAGACACAATTTATTTTAATTAATTATCAGACCTAGACCTTTGCGTCGAAAAGCGATCTTGAATTACAAAAAATGGTTTTGAGGGGCGCGTGGTATGTTTTTTTTATGATGGCGTTGAAAGATTAAACGCGTGTTGCTTTTTGTTCTGGTTCTGTGACAATAGGGGCTTATTTCCTGTGATGTTTGCTTTCTTCCTGGTCAACGTCAGCGAAGTTTGTTTCCCCATGTCGGAATGTGGAGAGTGCGCAGCAGGCTTAAAATCCATAGCATGGCAACTGTTACATTTGGTATTGACGCGTGAACAGGAAACTCCACTCTGATGCATTTCACAGTTGCAAGACTTAAACGAAAAAGAGCGTTGATTTGAACAGATCGAAGACAACCGATGTCCATAGCTCTTCAGAGCACCCGTGCTGGTTGACGTTGACAGCGGATATTCTTGCGACGATGGCAGTATAGGTCAATAGGGTAGTATGAGGCCATTTCATATAATGGCAGGCTTTGCTTGTCAAAAGACGAATGTATTGAACACGAAGTTTTGAAGTCTATTGTTAATCGGTTGTTGACCTGCAGTAAAAGCGTTTTACGTGATTTCGCGTAAATGACATCGCAGAGCGTAAAAATATGTGATTAGTTGATTTGTGTTTTATTGCTGCGGTATTTAGACCATAACTTTGAGCATGAGGATAAAAATTGGTGTGCCTGAGGATATTGTAAGTAGTCCTTTTCGAAGGGTGAGCTGGTCACAAGACAGATGACTGGGGGTGCAAAGAGTAGGAACAGGCCAGTTACAAGACTAGGACGACGAAGCGCTTCTAGCGGTGTTTCACGAAGCGGAAAGATAAAGACTGTAGAGGAACTCTGTGGCAGGTATCTTGAAATTTTTACTCGTGCCATGGATTGGTTTTCTCTTCGTTTCTGCCGACACTCTGTTCAAGCTTGTGTTTCTGATGTCACAATACGTCTGCGCAGTTTTCTGTCGATGTCCTTTTACTGCAGATATAGAGCTTAATAGTACTTTAAAGTACATTATTATGTATTCTAGGCCTATAGTATTGCAATAATAAAATTCAGTGCAATTATAAGAGTGCCACAGTGAGTTCAGCGAAACGAAAATGTGGGCAATGCTATAAAAGGTACCTCCAATATGGATTTATTCCAGCTTCAAATTCTGAAACGCAGTCAATGTGTTCTGTTTGCTATTGCAAAGTGTTTTCTAATGAAGCGTTGAAATGGTTCAGACATTCTGAGTATTGAATGAAAATTCATCTAGATAAAGCAGGCAGCATTTCTCCAATCACTTTAGTTACTCGTATCAGAAAAGCAATGATGGATTACTTGCGTCTTACAAATTGTCGTAGATCAGGAGTTTCCAACCTGGGGTACTTGTACCTCTAGGGTGCATTGGCCTATCTGAAGGGGTACATTAAGCTTAGCAATAGAAGCGAAAAAAATATTTATGTAAGAGTATTTCCAAATATTTATACATATATCAGTGAATATTATTTTCAAGAATCATTATATGCTTATTGTTAAATATATCTATAATTTTAGGAGTACATGCTTACCTGTCGAAATGCTGAAGGGGTACATGGCCATAAAAAGTTTGGGAACCCATGTCATAGATGATTGCAAGAAAAGGCGAGCCCCGTATGATCGAAGAATTAATCCTGCAATCAGTAAAGGAAGTTTTGGACACTGTTTTGCATCACAAGGTGTCTTCCGCAGTTTTCAAGTCAATTCCTTTGGGTAATAGTACTGCACGGATACAGGTTTATGAGGTGCATATCAAGAATAGGGACTTCAGGCTTCAAGTGGACGTGTCTATTTGCCAGGATATGAGTCACTGCTTCTTGGATACGTTCGTTTTGTGTACGATCGAGTTACGTATGAAGCCCTGGCAATGGCTAAACTGTTGGAAACGGATACCTGGGGTGAGACTGTATTTCAGGAAACGAGACATCTTTCGAATAAAAATCAAATTCCACTTACGAATGGAACAGCGTGTGCAATTGACTGTGCCCCTTTTCTGTGACTTCAACGCATTCCTACAAGCAGCAAGTGCTCACAGCTCCCGTAGACAGATAACAGTATCTTCGCGTTAACTGTTGACGTTGATTGTACTGATCTCTGCGTAATAACAAACATAAATAACAGTATGTTTAATCGTTTCATGTAGCAAACTACAAACACGTGGTTTGTTGTGGAGGTGTAAGACAGATCGGCTGGTGCTGACGTTCACTATCAGTGTAGCTTTCTTAGCGCTAGTTGGGCGGCTGCTCGAATTTAACATGTCGGTTGTCTATTCTGTGCCTAGATTGCCAATACACCGTTTCATATCTATGTATACTTTTATTAAGTAGAATTCGTATGATCTTGGCGAAGCGCAAGTCATACGTAAACGTTGAAGATTAGTAGCTGCAGTGAGTCAAAACAATAGCAATAATATTGCACAGCGCAGGATGCGAATATACAAGACAATGGAAGCAATAACATTTGGAAGAGCTTCAAGCAGAAGAAAAAAAACACTTTTGCGAATTTTAGTTAGTGAAAATCATGTTATGGTACGGAAGGAAGTGCTAGGTCAACAACTAGTCTTTGGACTGTTTGTTTCTTCCGGCCTAGTGTGTCTCCTCGAACTTCAAAATAGAGGAGCAGTCCAAAAATTTCCCGACCTCTCGCAGATACTGGGCTGTTGATAGTGTACTTCTCTATCTTTGGGCGCAGCAGACGTCCGTAGGTTTGAACGCGAACTCTGTATTTGTAATTCTGGTACCTGTGTCTGTACCAAGGTTACCACTAACGTCACACCAAATTTACCTACATAAATGATACAGTCAGTCAACTGAAATAGCAAGGCGTTGTGCATTTAAGCCTTGCATTACTTTGAAACTCTTTTGCACACGGTCAGTAGTGAATGTTTCGTTGGTGTATTGTCAGTGTAAATCGAGAATGATGATTGTGTTGATCATTGTGCTAGGGTTGGCTACCAATGGTGCCTTTCTAGCGCCGAATGAATTATGAATTATGTATACTCGATCAAATCAGCTCCGTAACGTGCTAGACGTCAGCCGCGGCAAAAGCCTTTGCGTATATTCACGTTGTTTTGCCCAGTAATTTTTGTTGAACGTTGCCGTGCACTTCGGTGTGATTTGTTCGTAGGTATTGGTGATCGCCCTTAAATCGTCATTTTTGACATAACAGAGTAATTGTTAATGTGTATCGGTCGGTGTAATCTAAGCGAGTGTTGGGAAGGTAAACCTTTTCGCACACGGCTGATTCAACGGTGCACGATGAAAGGAATGATATTTGGGCGTTCGGAACTACTCGTTCGTTAAACTTCTAATTCACTTTAATCTAATCGTTCAGTAAGCAAATTTGTACAGTTGTCATGATATTTGGTTCGGAGATTACTTCGCGGAAGGTCACTCACGACTTTGCCTGTCTGGTTGAAAATACCTCGTTGTGGTTCACGATTTGACACATAAGGATTAAACTGTTCCTACTGCACGCATTTTGGGTGTTCTATCGATTGCTATTTGTGAAATGGTCTGTAAGACCGGTACGTTGGGTATTTAGTGCGTGCTGCAAGAGATGAAACTTTGGAGAACTCAATACTCATGGTACCAATAGTCTATACCGGGTAACTGACATTCATTGCCTACCCTTATTCTTGAGGTGGTGTATGATAAGAGAGCCTACTTCACTTGTCAAAGCAGTTCTTCCGAAGGAAATTGGTAACTACTAGAAGTATAGTCAAACCGGAAAATATTCCTGTCATTTTAAGTTGTCAATATCATTACACAAAAAAAACTCATCCTTCTGAAAGAAACGCATCTTACTGTGTTGAATTCAGTTTTGTGGCGGAGCAGAGGTTTTCGCTTGACCTTGTGTGGAGATCGGTGCTTCACTGGGCATGAAACAAAATCCAGATTATGCAAACTTCTATGAAATGCCAGTCGTTGTGAAAAACTTTTCGCCACAAAGTTGCATATCACTACTACTTTTCTACTGTTGTTTGTAACAAGCACATGGCAACAGCTGATCAAAACGGTACACTCACGAAAATTGAAAAAAGATAAAATTTAACCTTTAAACCATCCGACACTTACAAAATGCTTAGAAATTCAGAGATGTGGTATGCCTTAAATCAAAGGAAGTACTTTCCACACGGCGTGTATTTACCTGAACATAGATATGTGCAAGTTTGAATCATCGTAAAAAAATGAAAGCAGAGCCCGGTAGGATGATTCCTCGACAGCTTACAGAAAACCTAAAGCTTTTAATTGCCTTAAATCCATCAAGATTTTTACGTTTGTTGAGGTCTACCCATTTGCTAATCCTTGAAACTTTGATTTAAGTGAAAATTTTCAAGTGGACAAGATAAAAATCTTTTCCGACCAAATCGTTGCAAAGCATTTGCAGTGCTTCGTCGATCAGCAAGTATTCGCGAAACTTGGGCACTCAGTAGCTATGCCCATCCGAAACCGATCGCCGCATCAGTGTCCGATGCGAAATAATCGTTTGTTGAGTGAATCGAATGCATCCATCCATCCGCACGCAGCGCTGTGTTGGAGGTAATGCAAAGAAAGTAAACTGCTGCTGTGATTTGAAAAATGGAAATCTTCGACACGGTGGTCCAGATGAGGGGTTCCCAACGTGGTGTACATGTACCCCTCTGAGTACATTTGCCTATCTGATTGGGGTGCATTTAATGTTAGCACTAGAAGGGAAAAATATATTTAAATGTTATAATATTATTTATTTCGCTTAAAAAGTCGGTGAATTTTTGTTATTTTACTCAGACTTTTTATTTTAAGAAATTTTAGGGGTACATGCTTATCTGTCAAAATGGTGAAGGGATACAGGGTTAGAGAAAGGTTGTGAACCCCTGGTCTAGATAGTCTCCACCTGAGTGGTGCGGTGCTGTTCCATGTTCAATAGCTCGGCTTGAACGAAAGTTGCGATTCTTCCATTTAACGCTTCGATGACCTGAAGCACTCTAGTGAGTTGTGCAAGTGTTGCTTTGCAATAACCGCAGCTAATTAACCTGATGTACGTTGTGACACAAACTGGCCACAATCGATCATCTTATTATCTTGCAGTGTTCGCTGCGTACTGCACGGAGGCATCTGTTGTATTCGTGACTCCTGTAGGAACAAAGCCATGTACACATCTGTCTTGCGCAGCGTGCGTTACGTCGTAATGTGCATATTCTTTCACTGAGTTGAGTGCATTAAAAAACGTTGTTTACTTTTTACTCGAAATTTGCGTGGTCGTGTCATCAAAACCAGCCTTTTTACTTGCGAATGCGATGCTCGTTATACATAGCGCACGCAATCTAACAAATCATTACTCGGTTTTCAGAGTTTTCCGGCGAATGCAACTACACTTCATTACGAATTTTACGCTGATCCAAAGGATGTATCTGAAGAGCAGTCAACTAGACGGCAAGCGAATAACATGTATTGTATTCATGTGGAAAAAGTACATGAGGTAATAATGGGTACAAGGAAAAAGTTTTAGTGCCGTTGATGCAACTTTACATTGCTCTTCGCAAAAGCTTTTGTGTGCTTTGTTACAGTTATAATTTGTTGCAAAGATTGTTGGGTTCAGCAAAGCAGCTGAAGTTTCCAATTTACTGAGGTGGTCTTTTGATGTTTGGTTTCAGGTTCAGTCAGCAGTGGCTACATTTTAGTTCTTTTTTCTGCTGATGTAGATATCGATCCTAATGCTCAATCATCTACCAAAACCAGCATTTCGCTGCTCCGAAAACGATATTTCAATACGTCATTGGTTGTTTTAGGTCAGGAGTTTGAAACAAGTTTTTCATAGTTTTGGATAGAATGTGAAATCGTTGGAACTTCACGTGTAGAGAATTCTGCGTTGTTTCAACCAAAATTACTTGTTCCTGGGCGAGGTATTGTTCAATTAAAGTTTCATGTGTTAACTTGTAGCATGAAAAAGACAGTTTCATCATACTCCCTTTTACCCTGGTTACGGTATCACGAGTAGGTTGCGTGTTCTCCTGTCTTTTCTAAAAGTGGCCGCTCAGCGTCAGTTTTCTTGTAGCCGTTTGGATTGCTCGGAACAAAACAAGTCAGCCAACCTTGCCTTTGCCAAGTCGATCCCAGCCAGATTTCAACAATCCAGGAACTGTTACAATTCGTGATTCGGAAACATTTCTTCAGAAAAGACGTTTAGCATCCGTAAGGCATATTGATAGACTCCATTTATGAAGGTTTTGTTAAGCAAGTAAAGCAGGAAAAGGGAATTTCGGAATTTCCGCAGCAGTATGAAAAACTGTTTAGGAATGAGCAACATATAACAGTGGTTAGGCTTGTTGAACCTACTCTGATCAAGAGTTGAGTCTTAGTAAGGGAAGGAGGGAGCATCTTCGCCTGTCGCTTGCTGACCGCGCGCTTTTGCTCAATGTATCCTCAAAAATGCGTCAGTTCGCGGACGAAGAGAGCGCTGATGAAAGGATGTAAGGAGTTTAAATTGGTAACAGACTCATTTGTCCTTAACAGGGTTTCATTGTTTTTAATCGTTTTCTTCTGGTCATACTCAGCTAATTTGGGTTGATCTTGTGACATTTTTGCATTAATTGTATAAAGGCAATTCAATATTTCGTTTTCTGCTTAGTGTATCAGTTTCGCTAATACATGTTTCTGGCAAAACGTAAATTCCAAGGCAATCTTAATTTTTCATTGCGAAAGATCAACTCGTGTCGGTTATTATTTTTTCACCGATCCAATACGAAATGCAGTAAAATACCGATATTCTCACCTATATCGATATATTGGTGTATCCTTACCAATCATAATCTCGAAGTGTTAGTGTATTTTTCTTTACGAAGAAAAAAATTATTCTTATTCTGATAATTGCCCGATCATCCAGATGTCGCCGGATCCTGCCCAAATCATGGAATCATTGATAAGAATGTACCCTGTGCCGGAAGCGTCGAAGATGCTGCTGTATACCCATCTCAGATTAGCTCACAGCTTCGCTAATCATCAAACTCGGCTCAAGTGCGTGCAAGCTCGCTTGCACGCCATCTCAGTGTTAGGTAGGTGGTGGAAGCCGAAAAAACACGGTTGTACAGTAAGTCTTTCGGACAATGTGGCTCTTCGGTTACACTGCGTGCTCGTCCTTCTGCGATGGATTTCGCAGTTGGTTTGTTCGCATGTCTTTGGTAGACTTGGGAATGCCGTTATTTAATCATTTGCCATATGGTGATTGCCATATCAATTATAATTGCGTGATGAAAATGTTTGAAATGCATGAGCAACTGTTCGTTTGTGGGTTCATATCAAACGCTTGCGGCGTTTTTAACTTACTGCCTAATGCAGTGGTTCTTAACCGGGGGTACACGTACCACTTGGGGGTACGAGGAGCCAAAGCAGGGGGTACGAAGCACCAAAGTCTTCAGGGATACACGCTCTGGAAATTTAAACCAGATTTTATTGAACATTCATCGTGATTCTCTGTAGTGTGACGTACCATCATCCATTCACT
>Ga0210059_1005857_pt1 | contig 19744 bp, 11 predicted proteins | sample Ectturendosymbi2_FD_188042 | JGI IMG/M metagenome (GOLD analysis project Ga0210059, IMG submission 188042) | Ecteinascidia turbinata endosymbiont from Florida, USA - Sample 2 (SPAdes) (version 2) | ecosystem: Host-associated > Tunicates > Ascidians > Unclassified | place: Key West, Florida... | reverse complement strand
TTTGATAAGATTAGGACTGCTGGAGTGACTGGAAACGCCACTATATTATAAAAACAGCCAGGGCGACAATCCCATATGTTCAACCAGAGATGAAATTTCGCAGCCCTCCCGGCCAATTTCACCACGAGCCGCCACTGTTAACCACTTTGCATCCATGTAGAGTTAAACATCTATAATAGCCTATTTGAGATACAAACGGTATTCTAAATATATGCCATGCACCAACAATTAACAAGTCTAGACATTAGAAAAATATATACATGTGTATTTCGGCCAGTAAAAAGCACGATGCGCATGCATTTTAAGCAAATTTTAAAGTTTATCAATTTGCTCTTCTTCATCGTTTGACCCATTCCAGAGATGACCATGGAGCAGGTGTGCCGGAGTTGACTCCTACCGGAGTTTGCATTTTAGGCAGGAGCAGGAGTCGGAATTTTAGGTTCGAGCCGGAGTCAACGTTAAGGTCTGTGCAGGAGGCAATCAAATTTCAAGGGATCTATTAAACTTTTTGTAATGATGCTTGTTGTTATCAAACAGAATGGAATTAATTGAGACGTGGTTACTGAACAGCGTCGTCATATATCACTATAGTGTGACACTGGGTGGGAGTACCGAGCATTTCACCACTAAAGATGGCTTCAGAAGTCAGTGCCTATGCAAAATACAGTGTGTAAGTGACAATGCAGTTCGGTAACTTAGGAATCCATGTCGCAACAATGATAATGTTGGGCTAGTGACGTCGGTAAAAGCACAAGACTCATGACTAAAAACAATAGTCAACAAAACAAACTAAAGTGTGCTGAAATCACCAGTAATATTGCCTACGTTAAATTTGAAAGGGATTGTAAGTTGTCTAGCCTAATGTTCATTTTGTTAATTTTTTTGGTAGGTTTTGCTCGCACATTTATGTTAATGCCTAGTTTGGTGCAGTATTGGTTCAGAGTTTTGTCTGAGGACATGGTTAAAATAGTATTCAATACAGTAGAATTTGTCTAATTCGTCAATTCGTTACTTTTTCGTCGGTCCCGGCAGAATTCCTATCTTTTGTGTACATTTCCGTTCGTCTATTTCGTCACCTCTTTCTATCCCTGCAAAGCGTTTGATTCGGCTAGTCTGTCATTTGCAGTTTCGTTTTTGATGTTTAAGCAGTTAACATGTGTGGGAATTCAAACAAATTAACGACCTTTATGTAGGATTGTAGGCATACCATATTTTTGTGATTAAAAACCGGGACACTTCAGAACAACGAGCCTTATATCACATAAATGTGATTCATATCTTACTTAGGCTACAGTATGTAGCTATTTTGGATTCCTGTAGATAAGACACCACGAAAAAACTAAAATAATACATTTTACTTGGAAACAAAACAAAGTTCAAGCATTTGGAAATTTACACGTTCGCCCGATCATACTTTTCTGTGGACAATACTTTCTTCAAGAAGTCTTTGTTCGATTTTATTTTATCGTAAAAATCACAGCAGGAACAGTCAGTATTGATTTTGCAAGTGATAAGGGCTTTCACGTTCTGCTCCAGAATTCTGCTTCTGTTATCAGACATGTTATTCATGATAGAAAAAGTTCTCTCAACGGGAGCTGATGTACCAGGTAAACAAAATATAAACTCTATCAGCTTTCGAAAGTTTGAAACGTGTATGTTTTTTTCTTCAAATTTTTTAAACATCTGGACCCACTTGTGTTCGGGAGATGCTTTTTGCCAGCTATCTTCCTTGCGACATTCGGATACGTGCCTTTTCAATGGACAGTGGTTTATTGTTTGGACGACTCACAAGTAGTTGCTCGTCAAAAAGAGAGTCGCTGTCGATCTTCCTGAACATGACGTTGATCTTTCTCGCAGATTCAAACACTTGTGCCCACGATATTTCTGCTTTAAGGTCAATCCAAAGGTGAGAAAGCAAATCTTTATAGACAGCACCGTAAAGATCCAGATATGCAATACACTTTTCGTAAAAAGCACTTGTTTCTTTGTAAAACTTTTCTACATTTACTTCACCTGCTTCTTCAAGCTTTCTCAGGAGAATTATTGCTTGAGATGGGATGAAGCTGTTTTCTTTCTTTGCAAGTAAATTTAGTTTTAGCTCTGACAGAACATGTGCCACATCTACAGTGCTAGCGTTTTCACTTTCCAACTTTAGAATAGTCTCGTTAAAGTATTTCAACTGTCCATGAACGAATCTCAAATGGAGCTCTTGAGTTGGTTCTTGGAAACAGTTTTTGATTAGAGTAGGACAACCTTCCTGGGAGTTGAAGTAACTTCTTAATCCCTCAAACATCTCAAGCATTCTTTGTAAAGCTGGTAGCAAAGAGAACAGTCTGGTATTCCCGTGTTGCAAGATTCGCTGGTATTCAATTTCAACGAAGTCACAAAATTGTTTGAGCTCTGTAACTCGAATCGTGTATATGTGAAAAAACTTGCAGATTTTTACAAGACTTTCGACACATACGGGGAGATTGTCCACAGCATGTTGAAGGCAGTTGTGCACAATGTTAGCTGCACATCCAATCCCTGTCAGATCTCTTTCGATATTTTCTTTTACTCTGAAGAAAGCATTATTTTGCCCTCTTCTTTTCACACCTCCGAAGTTGGTGTTACAGTTGTCTGCACAAAACCCAACAACTTTTTCTTTAAGCTCATTTTGCTCAAGAACTGAAAGCAGGTATTCGCTAAGTAGCCTATTGCAGCAGTTTGACCTAGAAGCGATTTAAATTCTAACAGCTTCGCTTTCACGCCGACAACAGATAAAAAGTAGCGAACCACAACAGGCACAATTTTGACGTTTTCTGTTCGAAGCATCAGATCAGTGACAACGGAAACTAAATTCACTTTATCTAATTCTTGGCGTAGCTCAGCAGCAATCATCGGGGAAATGCAATTAACAATCACTGATTCACATTTTGTTCTGGCAATGGCAAATGTAGGTTCAAAAAAATTTGATACCAAGTTAGAGGTGCAATCAGAACTTTTAAAAGACTGTTCGCGAATAGCAGCGTGATACGCAAAACTAGCTTCTTTCGCTGCTAAGAGTAGAGACTCATTAGAATGAGCAGTTTTGAAGAATAGTGTCACACGAGATGACATTGCTGCCTCAACAGATGTGTTTTTTGGTTTCCAAGTGGTTGTCAATATCTGAGCGTCCGCCATTGCTAATTGAAAAAACAGATAGACAGTAACCGCAGAGCACCTTACTATCACCAGTATCTTTTAAATATGGGTAGTCTCTTTGGATATCATTGGTGAACTTGCATTTTCTTTTGGGCATTTTAAGATAATTGCAATTTAGCACAGTAATTTTTAGGAATGGTCCAAATCGAAGCCTAAATAATTATATTGTCAGATAAACAAAAATTACTTGCCAGTAGGCCTATTTTCAGAGTAATTCAATAAAATTACAAAATGGCAAATGTTTTTGTAGAAGGATATTCAAACAAGTACCGGTACGAAAAAATTTCTTTCAATAGCCTAACTGCAAAACGAACACTTCCTACTAGCCTACTACAGCAGACGCCGGTAATACAGCCTCGGTTGTCATAACCAACAGCTTATTACATCCAAATCGCTTGGAACGGAATCTTCTTAAATAATTTAGATTATAAAAACCCCGGTTAATACACCCAGACACCGCTTAATCCAACCACTTCTGATTCCCCATGCAGGCAAATTGTTTTTTTTACATGACGGAACAGCATTTGAGAAGATGGTCATGCTTTATGTTCTGAAGGCAGAAGTAGAGGGCCATTTCAGAAAAACACAAACCACTTTGCGTAGCTTTTTCAGTGCTGAATAAATGCAGTAGAAAACGTCAGTCTGCATCATTTTTACCCCTGTGTGGTTGTTTAGTTGCAGTTTTAGGCTTTCAGGAAAATCGGTTATTACAACCACCGCTTATTACATCAAAAATCGGTTGACCCAATTTCTTGGATGTATTAGCCTGAGTCTACCGTATTACTGAACCAGCTGATGCGCTAACAATCAACCCACTGCTGGACCAGGTACCGCTACAATGACGTAACAATTACCTTCACATCTAACACAAGGAAGCAGGGAAAACCAAGATCACTCATCCCTCTTCAGCATGTAGTCTACCACAACATGCTAATATTCGTGTAGGGCTTTTTTCGTATGTGTCTGTTTCCCGAATAGAATGAATGGCTATGCTGGCAGAGAGCCAAACCGAGACTTCTTGGGTGACTGATCGGGACAAAGCCTTAAAACCGGGACTGTCCCTGCTAAAACGGGACGTGTGGTATGCCTATATTTATGAGAATTGTTGCACCTCGCAAGTTTATCGAATTTATGCACGAGGTGTGAAACGCGACCCGAGTACCCATTGAGAGAACGCAGAAAAGTCTTAAGCGTATTTAAGATTTAAAAGGTGCTAGATTAAACGCAGGAGTCTAAATAGAGTAGAGGAATTAAAGAGTTTAATTTAGCAAACAACCATCTGCAAATAAAAGCACTATGTATACGAGTTACTATGATAAGGTATACGAGCTGCTATGATAGAGTTTTCATCTGTTTGCATCAGTCGTCACTTTTTTTTAATCCCCTTGAGTTGACGAATTAGGCAATTTCTACTGTATTTGTAAAGCAGGTGATCGGCTGCTAACCTTGGAGATAAGTAAATAAGTCTTTTTTAAAAATTGAAAATTTGCGCTCAGTTCAAACAATTGTCAGATATCTGGTTAATTAAAGAAGCTTGAATTACTTAACTAGTGTTAACAGCTTACACTTCACAACTTAAAACCTACAATGTTAAAAATGTATATTCAATAAACAGTGTGTATTTTGCCTCATGACGCGAAAGATTGTTCTGCAGCTAGTTTGTCAGTAGCTGTACACATTTGCTTGAAGTGGTCGCATGACAAGTTTGAAATGCATGAACTACCTAGCTGACCGTAACATGTAATATAGATGAGGGCAAGCTTTTGGTGGCTTTCGTCTACGTTGGGTAAAGTTTTGGCTAAACCATAACTCCAAACCTCAACATGTTGTCTCTGCATTGTGTTAGTCACGTGACCGCATCAATCATTTGTTTTCGATCAAAGGCAAAATTAACACTATCGTTCTGATGAATTACTTGGAAGTTTTCGGAGTGTAAACAGAAAAAGTCGAAGTTCGTGTTTTAAAATTTTTCGGAGTCGGAGTCTTAAAGCCAGGAACAGGAGCGAAGTCGGAAAATGTGACTCCGCTCATTGCTGCCCAGTTCTTGCAATTCAAAGCCAGTTAGTATTGGTGCTAATGAAAGAACACGCTCATCGCGGTACACTGCTTTGACGGGCCTCAGATTTGTTCCTTCAGTACAAGTGTTTCATTTACTGAACGATATCTTTGATTTTGGTTTCTTGCAATTTTTTTTAATATTTGCATTTAAATTCGACACCTCTAAATAATCGCTTTCAATTAAGTGACAAAGATTAAGACCCATTTCCATTGTAGCTCGTTCAAAATTTGTAGTTGCAAAATATAAGCTTATAATGGGCATTTGTCGGAAAATATTCAATAACTTTGACTAATTTTACCAAAATATGAATCACAATTTGCAAATTCTGTGTTGTAAACTTAATATAAATTTTCAGAATGTCAAACACCCCTGCGCAAACGTGAAGACTCAAACTTAGACTTTCTTGGTATGGTTCTGCAAGCGTTTTTACCAGTACACAGTGCAGTTTGATGAAATCGGTAACTCTTTCCAAACTTAGAAGTTGTAAACCTGGAACTACATGCAAAGTTCTGCTCGAAGTACGTTGAATAATACTGTACTTAAATGTAGGTGTGAATTATAAGGGAAAGGGGCTATTTGGCGCTGGCGCTTATCTGCTTCATTTCTATCACGCACAAGTCGTTGCCTCCAGAACTATGTCTTTTCCATCCTTGCGCGGGTCTTTTTGAAGAAGCAACAAACAGTGTGCGTTTGCATTTGTGTTGATCAAACCGGGTGTATGTCCATATTTTAGGACTTACACGAAATGCTTTTCTTAGAACATCTAGATAACAGAAAACATCCAGTTATCTGGAAGTTCACTGAAGGTATTAGGACTGTACAGTGGGCGTGATGCTTATGAACAGTGGATTGCTGAAAAAAAAACAAACCAAAAATCCTTACATTAAGGCTGATGAACGTATTCTAAACGTCGCAAAACAACTGGATTCACGGGCACCACTTGAGTATCTGCGAGGTCTAGCTCACAATATACGATATAAATTGAAGTTTCATCATTTTTCAAACTTTCATCCATTGTTTACTTTGACCAATATTTCTGACCAATACGCAGCATGTGTCGGATAGACACTTCTTTGCATTGGACTGAAAATGTTTTTGTTTCATTCATCTGAGAGTGTGGACAATGGACACTGTGAGAATCGTAGCGATATTTTACAGGAAAGTGCTGTTCTTTGTTCAAAATCAGTTTTAATTGAGGGTAAAGAACAGACAATGTCATCCTGCTCATAACAACGAACACGGAAAAGCAGCAAGTGCGGGCAGGGAAACGATGAGTATAAAATTTCTTGTCTACAAGTTAACAGACTTGGAAACTAAACATTGTTGCAAGTTCATTATCACAAAAAATGTTAATGGAAAATTGGGGCTCGGAACATATAATTTATTGGAACGTATAACTTCAGCATGATTGCAATGTATTTTTTAGTATTTTACGGAGCTGGTTCATCGCCCTACGTAGTTGTAAACCGAACGGGATAAACATACCTGATGGACGGAAAGTTGGAAGTCTAGCCATGAAACGAAACAGCAAATCGGCCCGGAAGAACAATAATCCAATAGCTTGTGACAAACATACAACGTTCCGCCACATTCTTTTAAATGACTGCTTGCATTATTTCAGCATTGCGCAGTGTGACCAAGACAGTTGCAAGCAAGAATAACGACATGCTAGCAGTACTAAGTTACGGCCCTTGTGTGCAGACTGTGTGGAGTGAGCTTTCTGAGAAAATCTAGCCATCGCTGAATCTTGAGCACAACTGTTTGCGTTCATCTTGAAACATACGCAACCATATGCAATTTTACGTCCATTCCAAACAAAATTGAAAGTCTTCTTCTTACAGCAAATGAGAGCGTGGCAGCCCTTCCTTCGCAATATTTAACGTGTTTTTTCTTTTGACACCTCAGCTCCACTTCAGTCACGATGTGGTCAGTGTGTACACGCCAGTCCAATATGTGAACATCGACCAAATACGGCACTTCCTCGTCGAGGTTCTCGAGCAGTGCTGATCTGATCGCGTCCTTCGCACTTTCGTACGGGCTCTGGTCTGTTATCAACTGCTGGTTGTATTTCCACTCTCCGGGCTTCGCTTTTAACAACAGATAGTTTCTGAGCTGATCAACGTGATGGTCCTGCAAAGAGGATATGACGAACACGTCCTTGAAATACGGCCAGCCTCTCAGCTTCCTGAGTTGTGCCAATGCTTTCGGCTCGTCCTTCGACGCCAAGCTGATGTCATTGGGATGTTCGACGTTTTTAATTTCCTCAAATGCTTTTAAAACTCCGCTCTTGATCCTGGGGAGCCATATCGGTTCTAACGGTTTGTTTTCCACCGGCGCAGACGATACACCGTCCACGAAACCGGCGGTAAGCGACGAAATCGCTTTCAGAGGGGCTAGTCTGTTTGACAAACGGTCCACTTTGTTCAGCACCAAAATCGCTGGCACGTCGCGATGTCTCAGCAAGTGAAGTAAAACTTCCGGCTGAAGCTTGCCTCTGCTCACAGTGCGCGAGGACAGGTCAGCAATGACCAGGCACAAGTCAGAATTCTCCATGCACCTGCTCGGCTGTCTCGCGTTCAAGTAGCTGCCTACATGCTTCTTGCTTTTGCTTCTGTTGTGGATGCCGGGCGAGTCGAGAAATTCTATCTGCGTATCACCTGACGTGAAGATGGCCAGCGTGTTCCGCGTCGTGGTATCAATTTTGGCGGACATCGGCAAGACGTGCGTGTGTGTCAACGCGTTTATCAACGTCGACTTCCCCGCGTTTGGCCAACCAATCACCGATACTCTCAAGCGTTTGGGGTCAGCTGGCTGCACGGGCTGCGTCAGCAGAAGCCTCTGTTGTTGCGATTCCGAAGGCGAGAGCGCGGTCGGTTGTGAAGCCATCTCGCTGTCAGCTTCAGGTCTGGGAGACTTGCTGTGAAGTAAAACCACCGAAACTGATGTAGAACGCTGATGGAAAACGTTGCTTTTCAAAACCTTTGCAAGCATTTTCTCGTTTATGAAAATGCTGCAGCAAAAAGTAACTGAGAAAACTAAAATTATCATGCACTATTTGCAGCTCACAACAGATGAAATTTAACTATTCATCTTCTTTGCTGAGCTTCTAAAAACAAAACAAACACGAATTTAGACAAAACTAAGTTAACGAGATTTTTCAGTCAGACGTTAAGAACAACGTAAGCATACGCGAAACCGTAACTGCAGAAAAAATCAAATCCGATCTACCGCTACAATTTTTAAAAAGTGAACGCTACAACTAAACATGCACTCGGCCTTGAATCCTGATACAGTTACTAACTTTCAAACTGCCACAACATGTTCACCAGTTTCATAACTTTTGAACAGCGCTTTGATAAATAATACAATTCAATCCGTAATGTATTAAAACAATTCGACTGCAAAGTGTATCAGAAACAGAAAACTGTTTGCTATAAAATCTTTTTTTTAATTCTAGTAAGACCTTCCGTGCATGCATTTGCACTCTGAGTGCAACTACTTCATATTCGTATTGCAACCACTACCACTGATGCAGTCTCCAAACTTGTTCTCGAGACCCATTTTTGCGATTGTCGGTCTCGAAGGCTACAGGTCTCGGCCTCATTCCAACGACCGGCTTAGTAAAGCTTCTGAAATTTCAAACTGTTTCTGTCTGCTGTATCGGCAGTAAAGGAGAAACTAAAACAGGTATAAAAATGACAGAAAAACAAAAAAAATTCAGCGTGGAAGTGGTGATGACATTTCACGGAGAAATTTTCGAAATATTTCGGTAAAAATGACAAAGTTTCAAGTCTCGGTCTCGACGGGATGGCTAACAACCAAGCCCGTAACCAGCTTGGAACACTCCGGGGGTCGAAGAGTTTTCTGAGAGGGGCCCAAATTTTTTGAACTATGTCTAATAGTTTTGAACTGTCAAGCACATTTTTCCAGGGGGGCGAAAAAGTTTCCGATGGGGGCTTTATCTCCCCTAGTTACAGGCCTGCTGACAGCTACATATCACAAAAAGAGCCAGAGAGTATAGGAACACTCCAGTACAGCACAAAGTTTGCTTCACACAAAAAAAACACGAGATTTCTGATCATCAAAATAAAATACTTAGGAAATTAGGGAAGCAAGGCTAATTCAAACCAATAACATCTTAACCCACGATCCAATTTTGAAAAATGACGAACTTCAGCGCCAGGTGCACACACTACAATATTACTGCAAATCGCTATTTTTAACGCCAAGATTTACTGCCCTTTATTACTGTTATGATATCAAGCCAAAGATTGACATTGAGATGAATGAGGACAGGGTAGGGCAGACTCTTCTCCTTACACTCACAGCAATTCAATATTTTACGAAAATATTTTGATGCGATACAAACCAAAATTCGCCATTCAAACTGATTCCTATGACAGTAAACAGCAAAGCTGACAAAAAAAAACTTTTCCTCTTTCGGTCTCCCAGGAGGTTACTCCCTATATAAATTTGATGAATTTTGAAGCTTGATGTAGTAATGGGGTCTATTTAGTAAGGTGAGGTAAAGTTTGGTTGGAAAAGAAATTTTTTAAATGCTGTACCTGGTGAGTTTCAAATATTTGAAGGTAATTACAAAGCTTTCATGTCACTTTTCATAACAGAAGTTGGTGAAGGTAGTAAAAAAGAACCAAGAACAAATATCTGATAATAGATAAACAACTATCTGAGACAAGTAAAAAGGTGGAAGTTCACTTATAAACAGGAAAATGACGGCGTTTCTGGAAATGCTGTAATTGAGCTGGAGGGCAACTCACGTTTTAGCTAAATTCACTTTCACGCCAAGCATTAACAATCCTGTCACAATAAATGTACTGGGCAACTTTCAGAGAGTGTGTTAAATTACTTAGCGAACCAAACGTATTTTCATCCAGTTTAAACCATTTCAAGGAGTACTGTATATTTCCCAACATTACGCGAGTGGCTTGACACACTTCTGTCTACAGCATGGTTTTTACTGTATACGCTATATACCACTGGCGACTCCGGTTTAGTCCGGGTCTTTGATTACGTTTTACGATGTAAAAAGGGTACTTGCTTTCTTAGTAAATTTCTTCCAACAGGGACTTCACTAATTGCATAAGAAAACTCGGGCACTTTTCACTGAGCTTGGCTGCAGTTCACATAGTTTAGTTTAGTTTAATGTCTGGCGGTCATCTTCGAGAACGAAGTCACTTGTGTCAAAAATATTATTCGCAGCAGACGTTCTCCGGACGACAGCGTCCATCCAAGCTTGACTCGGGTTCACAAGTCAGGTCTCGAGCTGTCCCTCAGTGATTAAAATTTAAAACTGATGCAGTTGAATTCAAAATGGATGTTTTTTTCAAACAATGGGTTTCTATAATGCTTAAGATTGGAATTGCACTCTTTGAAAGGTTCCTGTCATACAGTAATTTAAAAGGAACAAAAAATTGTCCATTAATTCGGGTTAATGCGAATAAGCCTGGTGTGTGTCGAAGACAACTGGCGTTATCATTGCTCTATGACAAGGGTTCTCAACGGGGGTTAATTTTACCTAACCTGGGGGTAAATTTAATGATGCTGAAGTTACAATACTTTGTTTTTCTACAATGCTAGTGAGTAAACGAAAAACAGGGGGTCAATTTTATGTTAGGAAGCTGGCAAGCGGTAAACGGCAGAAAAAGGTTGAAAACCCTTGCTCTATGACGTGGGGCGCAGAATAGTGGGTGAGTTCTCCTAAAAGTTTCTCATAAATTGTTACGTTCAGTACGTCAAAGAACAATGATAATGCTCGTGAGAATCAGAAGAAATGGAAATTTGAGCACCGATTGTTTTCGACTGCAGTAGCGGCTTGCTATTTCTACTCTCAACTTGCAAACAGAGAAAGATATGTCAGATCAGCGTTTTTTCAAGGAAAATGTTAAGTAAGCGGTATGGATCTGTAGGGACCCGATTTCTCTGATTCTAGGGACCCGAATCGGGTCCCTAAAACGCCTTAAAAAACCCTGTGTTAGATATAAAAATAGTTCCGAGAAACTCTTCGAGCAGGCAGGCCAACTCTTGTACTCTTGTATGGAGAACAAAAGTTGGATCTGGAACATTACAGATGAAGCGGTATGAACTGATCGATTGGCTTTGAGAAAGTAGCCTCATAGAGAAGCTTTATTGCTGACCATGTTTGTTGCTTCAACCAAAAGCGAACCGGTCGTGGACAGTTCGAGGTTGTAATAATTCTGAAAACTTGCTGAGAGATTGTGAGCATCACAATAAATAACCGAGTCGTTTAAGTAATGAAAAAGCGGAATTCCGCCGCTGTGCATGTTTCGTCGAGTTCGAGAAAGCGTATCCCTCTTCAAAAGCTTTGTGGAATGTTGCGGGAGTACGGTGTTGACGGCCCCCGCTGATGGCCGTGTCCGTGGAGCTAAATCACAACCATTCACCGTGGGCGTTGGACTCCGACAAGGGTGTGTGCTGTCACCCCTCCTCTATATGAATTGGATAGAGTCACAGCTGAGTCGACGAGGGCGTCACTGTTGAAAGATCTGCAGGATCAACCGTTTGCTTTTTGCGGACGATTTGGTACTGCTAGCATCTTCTCAACAGGTCTTTCAACATGCGCTTGATCGGTTTGCTACGTGCAACCAAACCGGAGTGAAAATCAGCACTAATACGGACAGAGGAACTTCGTCTCTCCAGAAACCCAAGACAGTGCACGCTGCAAGTAAGCCGCATTACAGTGCAGCAGGTGAAGAAGTTCAAGTACCTTGAGGTAGTATTCACGAGCGACGGAAGGCGGAACAAAGAGATTGATACACGAATTGTTAAAGCAAACGCAGTTCAGGGTTGAGATTCATCGTTCAGTGGTCACCAAACGGGAGCTTTCAAACACCAAAAAGCTGTCTCAGTTTTTAAATCGGTCTTTGTTCCGATCCTCAGTCTATGGTCATAAATCTTGGGTAATGAATGACTGAAAGAATACTATCCCAAGTGCAATCGGCAGAGATGAGATTTAATTGCGGAAGTTCACGGTGTGACACTTCGCGACAAAGTGCACAGCGGTGAAATTCGGAAAGCCTTGAATATCGAGCCACTTTTCCGAATCGAGAGAGCCCAGCTACGTTGGTTCGGCCATGCGTGTCAGGCGAGGCAAGTCCTGCTGGTTACATCCACGTTGAAAGCGGCCCAGAGGTCGTACAAGGAGCAGGCGGAGAGACTGTATTTCCGACCTTACTTGGTCCCGCCGCAGTGTGGGGTCGGCAGAATCTGAGGTTGCTGTTGATCGTGAGGTATTTCAAGCCCTCCTTTGCTGCTCCTGCTCCCCTCACCAGAGGAAAAACGTTATGAAAATGAATGACTTCCGCTGTGCCAGAATCCATTTTAATTAACGCAGCTGACCAACCATTTGCCGCTAATGAGTGAAGATCTCAAGCCTGGATAAAATCAGCTCGTATCTGCGGAGCACAACAATGACCCGGGAACGGTGTCATCACTGGTTCGTACTTCCACCAAGAAAAGCATCTTGAACGAATTCGACAAGGAGCTGCACGAAAAAAATTTAAGCGAATTTGCCATCAAAGGCAGATAACAACAGTCTACGTATAGACAAAGCACGTAATTTTAACTTTAAACGATAAATATTATTTTAACTTTATACGAGATATATGCTGTCTTGTAGAATTTACCAGATACTTCGTATTTGTGTACATTACGTCTGTCACCTTTATTTAAACAAGCACCTTACTCAAAAATCTATGAACTCGGCCGGGCACGCTGATAACCTGGATCCGCCTCTGATATATACAACGCAAAAGAGTAAAACTTGGGGGAGGTTGGCTATTTTCTGCAATACCTTAAAATCTGGCATTGAACTAAAGTGTGCTCATTAGAAACATTGCATGTCATCACCCCTAACGTAGTACAAAGTGGCATTTTATGAATAAAACACTTACGGCTGTTTGTTCGTTGGTCTTAGAAGTACAGTATTACACTAGATAATTTCTTTTCCAGTGAAAAGAAAAAAAACAAGAGTAGACCAAAGCAAGTCTAAACATCAGTTGGAAAAAGTCATTTGTGGCTGCAGAAAGTGTGGAAATCGTGAAGGAGATTCCCGGGAAATTAATCAGCTGCAAGTCAAGTAAAACCAAATAATACGCCAAGAATTGCAAGAAAACCACAAAGCGGACTGTACGAATTTCCTCGCTCAGTCACGGTGGTCCAATACCTCCTGGCCTTGTGACGCAACAGTTACCCCTACCTAACAATGGTGGTCTCATGCAGTGCTGGTCGCGTGCAGGGTTACCAATTTGGCATTTTTGAAACCAAATTTTCAAATTCAGGCTTTTTTGACGCACTCAGCTTTTTTTGTAAATCAAAAATACCAGTCAAAATCTGTTTTTTTATTTTTTTTCGGTCTGAAAAGCTTGGCTAAACAATGTATGAGCTGCATATTCATTACAAATCTCTTCTGACGGGAGTCTATGACCATTGCAGGGTGCAAAGAATATTGCCAAGATTTTACTGTTACCCTAAAAATTTTCAATGTGTTTAATAAGAAACAATTGTACGACAGTGTAGTTAAGGGGAAATAAATTGCTTCTAAAAATTGGAATTGCATTTTATCGATGTTTTTGACAAGTTTTAATACCTATTTTTTTGGTTATGCATGTTTTACTGTATGTGTAGCCTATGTCCTAGGACTGCTATCTGGTTTGTTTTGTCTTTTTTGAAACAAGGCCTGCCTTTTTTGGTGAACCTGGTCGCGTGCCGTAGACTCGTAATGGCGGCGGAAAGCTGGTAGTTTTAATATTGCTGCTATGATGACACATTTAGTCAGAGGACATTGAGGCCATAAAACTGCGTGCGTTGATGCGAGCGAAGTCCATTGCGTTAGATAGCAGAGTGGACGGTGGCGCTAGCATGAGCTGGAGCTTTTGAATACATTCAGATTGTTAATACTTGGCTGTACGACTGCTTTGGTTAGTGGTTGCCTTACTGGGTTACCAATCGAAATGGTATTGCATTCCGAATGTCATTCCGGAATGTAGTGTCATTCAAAAATGCTCAACTCTCACCCACTCATCCAAACCAGCGTCCACCGACAAGCTCACTCCGGTAACTGCGTACTCCCGCCTAAAATGCATGCATAAAACGCTCACTCAACAAAAACTTTTAGCACCGTCTGAATATCGTTCTGCAGGTGGGTTAAAAACCGATTTCGCCACCACCGAACTGGCTGCAACAATCGGCGTTTGAAACACGACGACATTCTGGCATGGCATTTTAGCTAGAGCGTAATTGTTTTTGAATGAGCATAAAATTGCCACAGTTTACGTCACAGGATGCCGACACCAAAAAATAGCATTTTTAACCGGGATTTTTTTTGTGTTTGTTCCTGAAAATTGGTTAGTTATTTATTACGAACATATAGTCACAGACAGTCCACACTAATGCTTAAAAGCTGATGTTTGCATCTTTGGCTTTGTATGTAATGAAGCAGTAAGTATAATTCAGTGTAGGCAGCACAAAAATCTCAACAATTAGGGCTACAGGATTTGGTAAAAATGTTCAACTCGTGCACAAACTAGCTTCCCTCACAACAAGCTCACTCTGGTAACTGCGCACTCGCGCCCAAAAATGCATTCTTGCGTAGTATGCTCACTCAACAGAAACTTTTAACACCGCCTGAATATCGTTCTACAGACCGGATCGGTTGAACCGATTCCGTCACGACCGAACTAGCCGCAACAATCAACGTTTGGAACACGGCGCCACAATCATTTAAAATGCAGCACCACAAGCAAATTAAAACCACTTTTTTGAAAGTCGCATGCGGCTCCCAAGCACCTTTTGCGCGGCTCTCAGCAGTCTTTCAATAAAACCAACAGCGTAGCCAGCCCAAAACTTTGGGGGGACCAAAAAAATTGGGAGGGTGGAAACTGTTAACATTATTTTGTTTGGGATACCGCCTCTCAAAGCACAAAACGACTTATCTGTTCTAAAAATTAAGGAGGGGTGGTCCCATTGGCCCCGCAGGCATGCCGTAATACGCGACATGAGGGATTGCTCGACCCTGCTGTTGGAGTTACGTACAATCTTTCCGTAACACATGCGTTAGGGATTTTATTAAAATTTTTTATCCATAGGATATCTTTAGTTTGGTGTTCAGAAGTCTCTCAATGGTTTACAAACTACGATTTGGTTGGTCGTTAGAAACCATGTTACGATTTTCCAAATGCCGGCGACTGTTGCGAAGCTTCATGTAAGCAGTATAAATTATCTAAAAATCTAAGGTAGCAAAAAAGGCCCTGTGAATTGAATAGTGGCAACAAAATACAAATTTTAGAAGCGGGTTAAGCAAGGATTAAGCGCGGGAATTTGCCGCTTCCATCGGTTTTGCACTCCGTCAGTATCTCGCTTTTGCGTACAGAACGGTAGCGTGGTACATTGCGGCGATGCAACTGTTCACACGTTGAATGTGAACCGATGCTAGTAAGCTAACCAATCCAAGCTGATATATGTGAACGCAGTGATAGCTCAGACTCTTGAGTGCAACGTTTTCAAGGAAACAAATTCCTTTTGCGACGTCATAAAGAAGCGATCGTCTTTAATTTGCGGCCCACGGGAAATTTCGATAAGCTTTCCGGGAAATTTACTTTTTTTAAGCCCTGGCGACAGCTATGCCACAAGGTTAATGCCACTGTCCTGGATCTTGTTAGATACCAATGTTACAAACTGGTATTTTTTTACATGATGTCCGCTGAGATAAACGGGACTTCATTGGAAATAAACAGAAGTCTTTCTATCAACAAAGCAACTAAATCAATGAATATGTCTGAGCTATTTGTTACATTGCCACACTAAAAGCACGCTGTGTCATGTGGTACTTACTGATATGAGTATAATATTTTGTGCGCGGAACAGAGCAAGATTTCAGCACGATGGATGGCATCTAGTGGTATCTGACAACATACAACTATTTATGCAAGGTGCACTCCGAATTCAATTGAAAAACATTACTGTTATCATTTCAGCACAGTGGTACAAGATTTGGGGTAAAAAGAAGCGCTATGTTATTAAACAAAAGACAGTTCAGTGAGACTGCCGTTCTTAAATGCACATTGGCTTTCGTCATTTATGCAGTGTCGATAGAAGTCAAATTTGAACATGAGCAGACCTGATCAGAATTGAAAACCTTTTTCAATGAGTAGTTTTACATGACAGAAAACATCATACTGTGACAGAAAAAACTTGTAACCATTAGCACACCACTTTCAGACTTCCACACAAATGACACGATTTGTTTTGGGCAGAATTGCTGCGTGCAGGAAGAGCAGAAATCACCAATTCTAAAGTTGGCCTGAGCAGACTTTTTGGTGACATGCGTCAGTGGCCGCTGCCACAGCATTTGGCAGAAGATATCAAAAACCCTAGTCGAATTGTACATTTCCGCATGAATGAGATTTTTCACAACCTCCTGCATGCGGTGATTGCATTGTTATATTTTTTCATGCAGAACTCCAAAGTGTCGTGTGGATACGTACAATTTTTTTGTCATGTCAAATTTTTGCTTGTCATATGCAAGTAATTTTCAAAAAATGCCTTCAATTTCAGTAGGGATCATACACATGGTATGGTTTATTCGTGCATTTTTGTCACTCAAATCATGAAATATCACTAATGCAGCAAGAGGAAAAATAACATCAAAGATCACAAATTGATTTCATGTTGATGAGAATATCAAAACATCGCAAGTTTCAGTTTTTACAGTTTAATGATCGTGTTCTAACATGTTGAATCCCAAACGGTTGGCGAAAGACCACCTGGGTCAAGTTCTCAGGCAGCCCTGTTGCTAGAACAAAGCACTTTTTCATTGAAGATGTTTCACAAGTAATAAAAAGCACAAAACCATGGCTGTTACTTGCAATGCCATATGCTTTCGTTACAACATACTTCTGACATTCCTTCCATATCAGTTGCATTGGAGCTTACTTTGTTTACTGTAAATGTAGACCAAATTTTAGGCCATTCTTTGGCAAATTAACTGAACGCCATACGTTTTCTTTTATACGAAGGAGTGTCTGATGAAAACAGCCCTTACATGGTGTGACCTAAAAGTTGGTGATGTCACCAAAGAAATATACTGCTGTCTATTCTTCACCTTGCTGTATAGATATAGCCTAGCATGCCAGCTGATAACAGTTTTTAATTTGCACTGTAATCTTAAATCAAGAATTTCAATTGGTGCTTCACTACCTAGTTGCTTTGACAAATAATGCCTGAAAATCATTTAAATTGGCCAAGCAAGTTTTACTCTTTGCTGCTCCCACTGAAGGAATGATTCTGCATTCAGCTAATTGAGTTCAGCAATCAAGGTGATGTCAGAGCTGGCCAGAGTTATCTTTTTGAAACGCTCGATCCACTACTGTTCTGAAACTTTTGACCCCAGCTTGACTCTGTTTTATTAAATATATAACTTCAACTCCTGTTGAAGTTATAATTCTAAAAACCATTCATGTGACAAAAAACGTACTTTGCTGGCATTTCACAAACCTGTCTACATCGAAACATGCTAAATAAGCCCTATGCACAACATCTGCAAAAAACATTTTGTTTAAAACAATACAAATGTACTCAATGCCTCAAACATTTGCAAAGTGATCTCACAATGTATTACTGAGAAAAGCAGCTCCTTATATTAGGCATGTACCAAAATGATGTTATAAAACAAAAAAGATTACAGAAGTGGGAAAGCGCAAAAGCAAGCACTGAACTTGAAGCAGAAAACCTGTGGCTAAAGTAGCAGGACACATGAATGTGAACACAAAAATAAGCAACTTTCAACAACAGTGAAATGAGAATTAAAAGGAGTATATAAATCAAATCAAAATGAAAGTTGTGTGTAGTTTGCATTTAATCTGGTTTATAGTGTTTTCAGCAGCAACTGGAATTTCTTTTGGTGGAAAAACCTTGAAGACCATAGTCATCAATGATCTTTCCACAGTAGATATTTGCTATGTTAGAAGACAAATTCAAGCAAAAATCATATGAACAATCACTTAAAACTGTCGCAAATGCATTAATACTTTAGTTACCAGGTTGTTTCCCCGTGGTGATATCCATGGTTACTGGGTGGTTTCTGCGAGATTTTCAAATTTCAGAAGGTAGATATAGATACTTCTAGGCGTTTTCCAGTTTTAGGCAAAAACAGCAGTAATGACAAACGTTTTGTTGCCTTTACACGAATCAATTGTCAACATATCAAATCATTTCCAAAACATTTTAAGCAACATACCACTGCAACAAGACTGGGCCTACCGGAGCCACTTTTTTTGCAAGTTTCATGTTTTTCGAGACACTAAAAGCAGCTAACACTGGCATTAACCCTTTAATGACCACACATGCCAACATATTGGTGTGCCCTTTTTTGGCCATAAATAGCCAGCTGCTAAAGCTAGAGAGCTGTTCAAACCCTCTATGGATTCAGCAAGTCTTCTAGTTGACATCGAAAAAAACGTTTTTTGTTTTGGGTTTGAGGTTTTCTGGGGGGAACGTCACAAGTAGGGGTGTTTTTGTGTTATTTTGGCCATCTTTGCCTGGCCCTGGGCGCTGTCCCAATGGGCCAATTTTTCGACTCAAAGTTTAGTTGAAAACTAGGTCAATATCTGCGTCAATAGAGCCCTTGATTGACTTCCTAGCATATCGGGAGTGAAAGTTATGGCTCATAAACCAAAAATTGACCAAAATTTTGCTCCCTCAAAAGCCACTCTGAGGGGCATTTCTCTCCAGGCAATAACTCGCCGCCAGATTGAGTTAGAGAGCTGTTCAAACCCTCTAAAGACTCGTGAAGGTATGTAGTTTGCAATAAAAAAAAACTTTTCAGTTTAGCATGTCCGTTTTTTTTTTTGCTTATATGACGATAGGATGTTTATGTTATTTTTTGCTGACGTCAGCATTTTTGTCCGACATTCCTTTAAGACCCGCAGAAGCCATTTAAATGACATTAATTTTTTTTTGAGTTTAGCTCTTTTTTGGTTACATTTCAGGACTTTGAAGGGTCCGAACAGGTTTTTAGCATTCCTGGTTCCAAGATTAGGGCCAAAAAACATTAAAATAAATTAGGGAAATCCCCTAAAAGTATTGAGAAAAATCCCTTACCAATTAGCTGTTTTTTGGCCTAACTTTTGCACCAGAAACACTAGAAACTCAATCAAGGGCTCTAAAAACGTGTATTCTTGCCTAGAATCCTAAAGTACTGCAAGCCAAAATATTGGCGTGTGGGATCGGATGACGTCATATAATTAACGAAAAAACATGCCCCTGTCATGATCCCATTGGCCCAAAACCCCCCAACCAAATTTTAAAAATATTTTTTTTAATCTAAACTACACGACGCCACTAGTCATTACAGGGTTTGAACAGCTCTCTAGCTCAATCTGCTGCCGAGTTATGGCTGGCCAAAGTTTGCCCTGAAAGGGCAAATTGTGCCTTTTCTGAAAAGTTTTGAATTAGGCCAAAAACTGG
>Ga0210059_1005856_pt1 | contig 19744 bp, 10 predicted proteins | sample Ectturendosymbi2_FD_188042 | JGI IMG/M metagenome (GOLD analysis project Ga0210059, IMG submission 188042) | Ecteinascidia turbinata endosymbiont from Florida, USA - Sample 2 (SPAdes) (version 2) | ecosystem: Host-associated > Tunicates > Ascidians > Unclassified | place: Key West, Florida... | reverse complement strand
CAATATGTCTTTTTTGCCCATCGCGAGCAACGCCACCTAGTGATACACTCAAAAGCAAATAACTCAGCTGCCCCTTGATGGATTTCAATTATGTTTTTTTTTCAGGCCATTTTACATGTGGGTGCACCTTATATAAAAAAATGAGGCATTTTTGTGACATTGGGTTACACCCCTTGTTGGATTATAATGATTTGACCCAAAACGGAATTTCAGACATAAGTTTGCATGATACACTCCGTATTGCGGCATCAAGCATGGAAGCGAATATTACAACTATTATGCAACAAAAGAAGCAGTTTCGTAAGTTACATTCAGTCACATTGACAGGGTTCCCAAGCGGTATTGAAAGTTCTGAAATAGTATTAAATTTCAAAATTGGTTTTCAAAACCTTGAAAAAGTATTGAATTTCGCTAAAATGTACATTAGGTATTGAAAAAGTATGGAAATTCTAAATGGAAAAGAAATCTCAAGTATCTGAGCAGAATTTCACTGAAGGCTAAGCACTTTTTATTTATGCAGTGTTTTGTAATGTGTAAAATTGGGTTTCATGATTAAGAATTTCGAAAAATGAAGAGAAGTGATCTTCTTAAATTTAGTATTGAAAAGGTATTGAAAAAGTATGGAAAATTATTTTTTAATGTGTGGGAAACCTGCATTGACAACATATTATAAACAATGAAAGTAAATACCACCGTACAAGCATTACTAATAAGTCACATTGACAACATATTACAAACAATGAAAATAAATGTCCACATACAAATGTTTATAAATCTATGCCTGTTGTTTTATAAATATAGTAAATAGTCTGGTCCGCGGATGCTGATATGGTTGTTAATTTGGCCCAGCATCCAAAAAGTTTAGGGACCGCTGGTTTAAACCAATCATGTTCAGTTCAAGGTTGGTAAATACTATTCTATACTAATAGCTACAGCAGTGCTTTGGCTCATGAGGCAAAATAGACACTATCTTGAATTGAGCAGAACCATCATGCAACATGTGTTTGTGTTACCGTAGATTTTTCATTTTTGTGGAGTCTAGGCAGAGTCGGACTTAAATATTTCCATGATTTGCGGAGGAAGAGCAGATGCAGAGTCAAAAAATGACTCTCTGTCCACCTTTGCCATGTACACTCTTACTTCTGAAAGGTTTGCTCTGCATCTGCAAATCATGGAAAGATTCAAATCCAACTCTTACAAGTTCCAAACTCAATAGTAACATATAACATATAGGAAGTGGCAATGGAACCGCCTTGCATGACGCGGTTTGAATAAACCACTTGAGTTTATCACTCAAGCGCCACTGTCGTGGTAGCGTTTACATCTGCTGTGCCAATGGTTTCAAGTTCGTCTCTCACCTTTGGTGACTTTCGTTTTGGTAGTAGTGTTTGCACATTTAAATTCATGGAGCCATTTCTTCACAGTTTCCAAAGTTTATGCATAGGGGTTTAGGGGTATGGTAAGGTTTTAGGTTCAGGGTAATACCTTTTACGTTTAGTATGTTCTACCAAGCCTACTGCACTCTCGTCTTGCGTTGCTGTCATGTTGCAGGTGGCAGTCGAATGGATAACACTAAACGGAAGGACCGTGTTTCCAGTTGAAAAACATGAATTTTTGGCAGGCTGCACATCAGGGCAGACCAGCAAGCTGCAGAAAAGGGCGGGCTCAGGTTAATTTGCAGCCTGCCGCCCTAATGTGCAATCCGCTAGCTTGCCTTGTTGTACAGACTGCCAGCCAGCCCTTTCCTATAGCCTGCCGACCCACTCTTTTCTACAGCCCTCCGGCCTGCCCTGTTGTGCAGCCCACTAAAAATTCATGTTTTTCAGTTGGAAACATGGCCCTCCGTTTAGTGTTATCCCGGTCGAATAAGGTTTCAAACATGAAGATCCACAGGCAGTTTTGAAGCCATTGCCTAACATATATGCATATTGCTTGAGGAGCTTAACTGCCTTGCTTAATGTCAACCTGCATAACTTTTTGTGTTAACATGTTCGCTGCTGGGTGGTTCGCGCAAAATCAGGCTGTTTGCACGGGCATAACTCTGGTGCCGAAACAGCTAGAGAGCTGTTTAAACACTCAAAAGATTCAGCAGGTCTTCTAGTTGCCAATGAAAAAACAATTTTTGGGTTTCAGATTTTTTGTGAATGACGTAAGTGGAATACTTTTAGGTTACTTTGCCCCGCTTCACCTGACCCCAGGCCCAAACCACTGGACGGTAGCATTTTGCTCAAGTTTTTATCGGAAACTAGGCTACAATCCGAATCTTTTGATACTATGGATGACTTGCTGAGATTTTGGGTTCAAAGGTTGTGATCTAAAGTAAACAAAGTAATTGGTTAATCCCACAATTAATTTATTTGATTGGTGTGGCATAGGCAGAAGGTTAAATGCCAGTCAAATAATAAATGCTGGAATGAACAATGTGAACAGACCAGCAGGGAACTAATGAAGCTGAACTTGCATGGCTCCTTTTGATGACATTGCAGCTAATTACCATTGAATTTCAATTTTATCAAAACCAGCATGTCTTCCACCCAACTAAGAAATAGGCTACTTGGCATGACTACATGCAACAACAAAGTGACAGGGCTTGCTGCTAATTACAATTCGTGCATGGAGTACGCTTTGAGTAGAATGGCTCATGTAACCTATCATCATGGAGGCAGTGCACTTTGAATCAAATGGCTTGTCTTCCAAAAACTGAGCAATGTGGTTATAAAAAGTTGCATTCAAAGTCAATTCGAACAACTTCTTTATTAACTACTTAAAAATTTCCATGAGTTATAGTGTTGCTATGAAAAATTTCCCACGAGTATGTCAGATTTCCCAGGAATGACATTCCCATATTCCTCACTTTTTCCTGGCTTGCTAATAACCAACAATCACATGTAAGCCAATAACAAACAATGCAACCAGGCTTCAGCTATGATGACTAGTTGAAAATGAAGAAAGAATCATACTCCTCCACTCTGCTTCTGCTTGCAAAGCAGGTTCTTAGACTCTGCAAAGAGCAAGCAGAGTCTGCTTGGTGGACTCTTCAACTTTTGTCTACCTCTGCTGGTTAAGCCTTCGATAACCATAGGAAAACACTTCCCGAAAACATCTACTAACAAATTTAGGGTCAGATTTGATTGTCTTAACGTCAAAAATGCAAATATACTGACTAACAAGGCACCCTGACACTGATTAAAGCCAGCAAAACAAGTTGAACCAACAGTCTCATGCAACTTGAGGTCTTACACGAAAAATGTATTTTCAGTTCTTTTTCAAAGAACAATTATACTACTTTCTGAAGCTGGGGGCATAACAGTTGAATGGTTGATTTTGACTGCCATGATATTAAAATTACAAATATAATGATCGAAATAGCCCCTCAAGACTGATTAAGCCAGCCTAGCATATTCAACTAACTGTTCTCATGCACTTGTTTTATGCAAAAAGTGTCATTTTATGTGTAAGTGCTTACAAACAACTCTTACAATAACGCCTACTGAATTGCACATTGCATAACCAGAAATGCAAATGTTCATCTGTACCAGGTTAACCATTATGTCAAGACCTTTGGTGCCTTGTTTAGAAACTATCTGTATGGCTTTGTTCACCAATGCAAATCTTCATCAAATTCTTTTATTCGATCACTTCAAAGGTCAGATGCTTTTTACAAATCTTCTTTTTTCCTCAATTATTTAACACTCCTACATGACAGTGGCGGTGACCAATTGCAGTAGTTGCTGGTGCGTTGTCTTCGTATCTGCTGTCTATAGCATTGCGTTTGCATAGCAATCTAAACCTTCTTTGTATTTTGTTATGCCTCATAATTTTTGTTTTCTCGAAAAAAAAAAAAAATTACTTGCGAAATTACTTGAAACCTTGATCAAAACAGTTTACGCACCTTTGTGAGCATGCATCCCATCTGATGAATTTAGCAATTTACCCCATAGCCTGATGTTAAAATGCCTTTAGTTTTCTCCCACTGCTGGATTACTGTTTGATGATGAGTGAATGCAGTTATAGCTGGTGTGGTTTCAGTGTTGCCACCTCCCTGCGTTGTCTGCATTTATCTATAACACTTGCTCTGTAATGCACTATGAATAACCATATTTGTGTTATTGTGCTGTTTGATTGATATGGAACATGAATGTAATGCAGAAATTAAATGAAGTCTAATCAAACCAAGCAATTTCCTGTACTGGATCAAAAGCTGTTCAATATGATCTCATTTGTGGTAAACATTGCATTTCTTGTCAATAACGAAATGATGCGCATGCTTTTCACAAATATCTTCTACTTACCCAGCTTGCGTGATATGCAAATCTGATCAGAACAGCCACTGTTTAACACAAATTGTAATTTTGCAATGAAGCTGAGGAAACACGAAACACATAAAAATGTTTGCTTTTCGCAGTATAATGTGTTTTTTTATCAGTTTTATAGCATTTAATAACGCACAAAGGTTCTTGGTGTATGTGTTGAAAGTAGCAGCAACTTATCATCTCACATCCAAGGTTCAGTTCATTCTTCTCACAATAAGGTTTAAATGAAGATTCCATAAGCTTGCATTCGGCATCTTTAATGGCGTGCTTTTCAATGATGAGACAGTGGCACTGAAATGTTTTTCTGAACAGCAATTCTGAACCTGAAAAGCCAGAAAGCAAATGCACAATTGCAGTTATTGACCAAAAACCAACTCATGGTGATGCATTGCAAGGTATTTGAAAAAGCAATACATGAAAGTCTTGTGCTTGCACACCAAGAAAGTTGTTTTTTTTTAATCAGAAATGATATTTTTTGTAAATGAAAAAGCTTGGTAAGGTCAGAGTTGACAGCCAAAATTATTTTGTGGCTGTAGGGTGGACAGGTACAGGACACATCAAAAACTATTTCTTTTAGTACTTCCTTTGGCAAATCAGACGAATCATCAGAAATTAAAGACATATTATTACTATCTGCTATAAATTTTTTACTGTAAATCCTGCAGAAAAAATTTGCAACCAGTAAACACAGCAAAAATAAAAGTTTCCTGATGCACAAATAGTGAAAATGTGCCCAGAACATTTTTAGAGAACCTTGCAAGCTGAAAACTTTCAAAATGTGTCTGAACTACATAACAAAGACCTTTGTTTCTGGACACATATATCACGAAAATGTGCCCAGAACATTTTCAGAAACCTTGCAAGTTGAAAATTCCCAAAATGCATCTAAACTTTGTTCACCGTTAACTTTGGTGCTGTCTGAGAATGGCTTAAATTGTGATAATGTGCCCAGCACGTATTTGAAAGAAATGAAATTGTGTTTCGTTGAATTTTCTTCTTTGAAGAAAATTGTGTCTAAATTTGGCAAGTGCTGGTTTTCAAAATTTTTATAAGCTGGTGCCCAAAATAGTGCCGTTTTTTGGTTTAGAGGTAACATTGGTGATAATTTAACTGCTTTTGAAAAAGGCCAGTTATCAGGTCAGTGATACCTTCCAGGTTTTAACTGCATTGTAGTGATTAAGTAGGTTTTTTTTTCTGCACCACTGTGGTGCTTTTCTGATGCTACAGTAAGTTTTGACGTGGTGACACTAAAAATGCTGCGCCTTTTGAGGAGAACATTCAGCAGACGTGGAAGAAGACCAAAATTCACACCAAGTGGTCGTGGCCAGGCAGAATCCGGCATTCACATTCCTTCACCAGATGGAAAAAGAGGGAAATCTATTATAACTGCACGTGTTGTTTTGCTTGATGGAACTGATGTATCTGTAGATGTTCCCGTAAGTGCATTTAGCTTAAGTTTTAGTGGAATTTGATTTGCATACATGGTTAATTTAATCTTTTTATGCAACACTTCATACAATGTTTACAATATGTTTGAATAATGTTATTAAAACTACAGTACAATGTGTGAATATGCTGTAGTGTAGATGTTCATGTTAATGCAATTGTTTTGGTTGTTTTGCATTTGTGAGCAATGTCAGCTTAGTAATAATTTGTTTCTTTCATCCAACATTGCAGTTGAATATAAATTGATGATGTAACAACTAACAGTAATAATCTTCATAGTGATCTATGAAACCTTTTATCCTAATCTCATGTATGCCCAGGATTGAGTAAAGCAACTGCAAGTGTTAAGCTCGTTTTGTAGAAGTATGAGCCATCCCAAGTTTATATATCCGATGTTTCATCTTGGATCACCCATTATTTATCTAGTTATTAGTTAACCAACTGTTGACCATTTGACATGCTGCTATAATTATGAGTGTACAACCTTGAAAATTCGCCTGAAAACTATTTAGTTTGTTTGAAGAGCCTTGTTGTTCAAGTTGCCAGAGGGTCAAAGCACTACAACACAAAAATAAACCTGTCGGCCAAGTTGTCTTGTTAAGCATCCATCAGCATTTAGTAAATTTGCTTCACACAGTTTGATATTAAAAAAATGGCCATTCTTGTGCTTCAAATGCCTGATACACAAGGCATTGTGTTTATTTTGTATCCAATTTAACTTACCAAATACTGATTTTATAGTAGCTGTATTTGTTTTTGTTTATTTGAATGTTGTAATAGTCAATTTCTGTTTAATTGTGATTGTTTTGTGTGAAACAAATCATGGAAGTTATCAACAGTATTTTGCTTACAGTCATGATGTCTATACAATGTAGAGCACTTATTTAGCAACTGAGTTTAAAACAGATAAAAAAGCATATTTTGTGTTTTTTGTGTAGAAAAAAGCTTTGGGAGAACTGCTTTATCGACAAGTCATATCATATCATTTGGATTTGATAGAAAATGACTACTTTGGTCTTCAGTTCATGGACGCTAACCAGGTGAGGTGTGATGCACAGGAAGTTAATATTGAAATTGTTTTAATAAAGCTTCCCTCTTGACAGATTGTTGTTAAGGTCCTGCTGGCTGGTATCATACTGTGTTAAAGCAATTGTGCTATGCTCAACTAGCAGTAGCAATTTGAAAACTGCAGTGTAATGTCAAATAGCACAGTTTCCACAAATAGTGGTTAGCATAAGCACCATTGACAAGTATTGATCACAGTCAGGTGAGCACCAGCAGTGCCGTAGGAAGTTAAAGTTGAAGTCCTTTAGAACAGTGGTTCCCAAACTAGTTCGAGCTGTTACCGAAATCAAGGCAGCGATCATGTCTTATTACCCTTAGTATTTCACAGTGATCTCCTATAATATAGAACAACATTGTGGTTTTGGTTCCGCATCACCCCAAGAAGAATCGCATATTAACCCCGAGGGCTAATTTACCCCCAGTTTGGAAACCACTGCTTTAGAGTTTGGAATCATTGCTAGGTTTCATGTCACTGAAGCTTTTCTGAGCATGTCCTAAACATAAAAAACTAGATTGCCTGCAAGAAACATCACAATATAAGATTGACATGAGGTTGCACTTGTGACCACTTCATATCTATTTCAAGACTACTTCCATCACGTCAAATAAAAGCTTCATGTCTGACAATGAATCCTAATGGACTGACTGTTAAACAGGTATCCAAGGTGCCGTATTCATTTGATTTATTAGCAGCCCTTGATAGTAAGCTGCATGAAATGGTATTACAAATTTATGTAAGCCGCACTTGAACGTAGGTTACTCAAGCCTCTGAGATACTTTCGCGCACTAGCACATTTTGTGTGTTTAGCAACACTGGTAATGATGTTTACACCACTGCAACTGCCTTCTGTTCATTGTAATCCCTTCATGTGACAGATGTGCATGTGATACAAAAGAGATTAGAAAGTGAAAAGAGATGGTCAATAAAAGTAGCCAAGTAAAGTGTCATCCATATTTTTCAATAAGGTAAAGAATTAAAAATGTAAACTGCCCTTGAATATAAGCCACATGAAAGGAAAGAAAAAATTTATAAGCCTCGGCTTACAATGCCAATAAATGCAGTATATGAATTTTTCATGTTGGTGTTCAAAATGGCATCAAGACAAAAATTTACATTTCAAAAACTGCATGCCAAAACAAGTATCAGCAGTGCAATGATTTTTGTTTCAGCATGTCATTGTTATGTGAAGTGTAAGTTTAATACACCAGCATGCTAAATGGGATGAAGATCAATCTAATGAGGTGAATGTCAAAGATGTTTTTCATAAACTACAATACAATACTAGTAGATAAACAGAAAGTTAAGCACCAAGGAATTAAATGCCATGGTAACAAGTTCAACAAAAATGCAATTCCAGTTTATAGATATAGAAACTTTACGAATAGTTGCAACAGTGCATCGCATTTAAATCTTAATATGCTAAGCTTGTAGTGCTGGGATGCAAATTACAAATGTTCCAGGAGTTAGGTATACCAAGACAGTTGGTCATGTTTAGGCATGTAGAGGAATCAAGACGTTTGTTTTCTGACAGAACCAAACTTAACCAGAAACAAAAGAAAAAATCTGGCCAAAGCAGAATTATCTTAATACGCCTTATGGTATTGCTGTGATTTTGTTCCAAACACACTGAAACACCCAGAGCTTGTCACCTTCAGAGCTGGTAGATTTGCTTTAAGTCCTGTGTGTGCCATTTTTTGCATCACTTTGCACCACCATAACTCCCCAGCTGATTGAGCTAAAGAGCTGTTCAAACCCTGTAAAGATGTCGGGATCTTATAGTATAGATTATAGTATAGATTTTTTTAGATTAGAAAGTTTGGGATTTTGTTTTTTGTGGGTGACATCGTAATATAGTAGTTTTATGCATTTTTGGTCGAGGTTACCAGGCACTGGGCACCAGTGCTAAGAGCCAAATTTTTGACTCTGGCTTAGTGGAAACTAGGCTATAATGTCAGTTTTTTAGAGCCTTTGGCTATCTTGTGTTTCTGCAAAAAAACAAAATTTTGGCAAAAATTTGGCCAACACCTAAGGACAAGAACAAGTTTTGAAGCTTCTAGTGAAGAGTAAGCAAAGGTGGGTACTTGCAAGCAGGGTTGATAAAATATTTTTTAACACCTTTAAAGCTGGTCTAAATCAAGCTGTTTGCACATGTCTTTGCAAGTCCATAGCTCTTACACCAATTGTGCTACAGAGCTTTTCAAACCCTCCAAAGACTTGGCAAGTCTGCAATGAAAAAATATTTTTTTTTTGGTTTTGGGTTTCAGATTTTTTGTGTGATGTCATAAGTGGAGTACTTTTTGGCCAACTTTATCTGGCCCTGGGCCCAAATCGCTAGATGGTAGTATTTTGCTCAAGTTTTTATTGGAAACTAGGTGAAAATCTGAGTCTTTTGATACTTTGGATGACTTTCTGTGGTTTCAGGTCCAAAAGTTATGACCTAAAAACAATTAATTAATCACATAATTAGGTAATTAATTAATTTGTTGTTTTTAGATCATAACTTTTGAACCAGAAATGCTAGAAAGTCAATCAAGAGCTAAAAAGACTCAGATTCTAGCCTATTTTCAACTGAAAACTTGAACGAAATACTTCTGTCTAACGGTTGAGTCCTGGGCCAGGTAACATGAGCCAAAATGACCAAAAACCTACCTCACTTATATGACGTCACTCACAAAAAAAACCCAAACCAAAACTTTTTCATTGTAGTCTTAAAGATTTGCCAAGTCTTTTGACAGTTTGAACAGCTCTCAACCATAATCAGTCGTAAAAGTCTCAAATGAATGTGGTCACAAATGAATGTGGTCACAAATGTATGTGGTCACAAATATATGTGGTCACAAATATATGTGGTCACAAATATATGTGGTCACAAATGTACGTGGTCACAAATGTACGTGGTCACAAATGTACGTGGTCTCAAATGTATGTGGTTTCAAATGAATGTGGTCTGAAATGAATGTGGTCTGAAATGAACGTGGTCTGAAATGAACGTGGTCTCAAATGAAGTGGTCACAAAAAATGGTCTCAAATGAATATGGTCTCAATTGTCTGCACACTGATTTAAACATTTTTACAGTTCATCATGCAGTTGTGATTCACCCATATACTGTACAATGTGTTTCAGGTGCCCCACTGGCTTGACAAAACAAAAAGAATTGTGAATCAAGTGAAGATTGGTCCACCGTATACTTTCCACTTCCGTGTTAAATTCTATTCTTCTGAACCTAATTTACTACAAGAAGAACTTACTAGGTAGGTTGGGATCTTAACATGTTTTGCACCACCTAGTATGGTAGGCACTTAAAAGCTCTAGTTTTTCTGTATGCTTTCGAGGAATCAGTCTACTGTGCTCTGCTTTCATCTTTCTGCGATGGTTCAAACTTGCACATATCTATATTCAAGTAAGTACTCTCCACGATGGGTGTAAGCAAGGAATTTATCAGCAAATTTTTAATAGGAAATCGATTTCAAATAAAATTACGCATCCTCAGTCCTCATTCAAATACAATCTTTGTACTTCATAGTTTATACTAGTGAAACGCACCTACTAGCAAAATGTAATTTTTTTCAACACTTGTTCAGTGTCAACATTTTGCTGGTAAGTTTTCTTACTACATGCAGAATTGAAGATGTGTTAAATAGATAAAACAAGATTCCCTGTGAAATAAATTGTTATGTATTCAGAGTATGTCAGTGCATAAATATGCAGGTGCTGTGGACAACAGATTTACCTTTTTTGTATCCAGGTTTAATACTAGGTAATTTTCATGTCTAAGATATTCCCTTAACACTTCGACGTCCGGTAGAAATCGAGGATTCTCGCACCAAAACAACTAGATCGTACGTGGCTTTGGGTGCGCGTAACTCGTGTGCCAAAAGTGGCAAAGAGCTGCTCAAAGGCTCAAATAACACAGCAAGTTTTCTAGTCCGCACTCAAATAAAATTTTATGGTTGATATGTGTGAATTTTTTATGAGTGATGTCATAAGTGGAGGACTTTTAGGCCATCATGGCCGGCCTGCTTCTCCTGGCCCTGAGCCCAAACCGTTAGATGGTAGCATTTCGCTGAAGTTTTTACTAGAAAGTAGACTACAATCTGAGTTCTTTCGATACTTTGGATTATCTGTTGGGGTTTCGGGTTCAAATCTTATGATCTAAAGTAATAAAAATATTTGACTAATTAGCTAATTAGATAATTAATTGATTTGTTTATTTTTTATCATAACTTTTGAACCAGAAACGTTAGAAAGTTGATCAAAGGCTCAAAAGACTCGAACTCGAGCTTAGTTTCCAATGAATACTTCACTGAAATACTTTGGCCTAGCGGTTGGGCTGTAGGCCAGGTAACATGAGCCAAAATGACCCAAAAACTACTTCACTTATGACGTCACTCACAAGAAATCCACAACCCCCAACCAAAAAATTTTTTTGGAGTGCAGACTAGAAGACTGGCTGATCCGTTCGAGCGCTTGAACAGCTCTCTAGCGCAATCGGCGGAGCAGCTATGGCGTTGGTAAGGCAACCAAAAACTGCCAGTTTTAGGCCAAAATCTAGGTACGATATATTCATAGACCGGCTGTCAAAGTTTAACCATCATTCCACTTCGATGGTCTTAGTTCCAGTAAGCTGAGCAGTTTGCATGTTGCCAAATCCATTCTGGATTATATAGAGCAAGGGTGCCCAGCCTTCGACGTAGGATCTACCTTTACATTTTTCAGTCTCTGGAGATCTTCTAATCTGGCAAAGCTTTGAAACAAAACAAACTGAGAATGTGGCAAACTCTATATGATGCTATCTTAGCTGCCTTATCTCTCGTATTTGGCTTGGTAAAAATAGACTGTTGTGTAGCTAGTTGTGATTTCAATTCCTCTAACTTTTTTTTTCTTAATTCACTTTGGACAGGAAAATCCTTTGTGTACTTATTGTAGTTCAGCAAACCCTTATACATGCATAAAATCACCCACGATCGACTGTCAGGCATTTGAAGATTGACTGGTAGATAGCGATCGACTGGTTGGGCACCCCTGATATAGAGGAATATACAAAAATTTTAGCAATGTTTTTGTGAGTGAATGTACATCTACTCTAGCTTTTGTCCCTTCCACACAATGCAGCCCAACATTGTCTCAATTGTCACAGTAGCAATTTCAATGGATGAAAAAATACTTAATCTCAAACTAGTTTCATAATGTTCTTCATTTCCAAACCAGAGACATTCCAATCATTACAAAAAACAACTATATACCTCCTTGATATTGACAATTGTATTGAGCAATTACAAATTTTGGGCTAGGAACAGCGCATGATAGTCAACATTGTAGGGCAGGGTTGTGCAATCTGTAGCGCACGGGCTGAAAGTGGCTCAGGAGCTCAAGTTGTATGGCCTGCAGAAAAGTCCAGGTGTAAAGTAAGCATTACGGTTTTTAAAGGGTGATGTCAATCTTTCATTGGTGGCCAGTGAGTTGTCTAGCCCACAGAGCTTGACACATGCAACTGTGGGCCGTGGAACAATCTGGTTATATGCATTTGGCCCCACCAGTGCTGCATGGTTGCACACACCTGCTGCAGGGCAACAGAAAATATTCTGTAGAAATCAACTTGTACGTTGAAGCAACATCTCAGTGATGCATTGTTGAAAAACTGTTTGTGGTGTTGCTGTTGAATGCAGACAGAATGCATGTTCACTTCATACTGCAGGGCATGCCATTCAACAGTACCTTAAAATTATAGTAGTTTGGCATTTTGTTATTTTATTTTTGGATGTCTAATGATATTCTGTTGCAGATACCAGTTTTTTTTGCAACTCAAGCAAGATATTGTTACTGGGAAGTTGCCATGTCCTTTTGAAGTGGCTGTTCAGCTGGCTGGATTTGCTTTACAGTGTAAGCAAAATGATTGTGGATTGTTATTAACATAAGCTTCTTCATTGTAACTTGCATGTGCTTTAAACTTTTAGCAATTTCCTTTGCTGTACAAGGAATTAGGTTTTACATTGTGTTTACCATGGGTGTATGTGGTGCTGTTAATACATTTTTTATGCTAATTATTTTCACTTGCTTTGTGAAACTCTTCCGGATGGTTTGAATGTTTAGCATTTTTGGGGGGAGAAGTTACAAAAATCCAACTTGATATCATATAGCTGTTGTTGATTGAGAGTTAGTTTAAAGTGCAGTCATGTAAAATAACTGTGAAATAATTGTGTGCAGTCATTACACTGCGTAAAATCTCATTTTTTAATAATATTCATTATTCTGTGGTGTGGCATCCAATTTTTTCTAGAATATGTATTTCTAGCACATTGACAGATGTTTGATTGCTTCTATTTTTACAGTTACTTGGTTATGTTTCTGAAACATGTTTGTTTGGCTTTTGCTATGCCTGTTCTTATCATGTGTTGACATTTTAGGTTTCTTCACCAGCACCTTGCAGTTGTAATGTTCGTCACAGTAAGGTCTGAGTGCGTTGTGTTTTACAGGTGCAAACTTTTTCTTGGTCTACCTCAAAGCTGCTTTAGCTAGTCTTTTCAATGGAGGTAGCCAAATACTTTGGACAACATTAGTTTAGGTTTGAATGCAGCATGCACTGTTTACCAAAATGCCTGTTCAAATATTATGGTGATAAAAACACTTAGTTGCAATCACTACTGCCTTGGAGTTTTTTCCTTGACTAGACCGTGCATATTAACCTTTGAAACTGTATCCACCTTTTCCAGAACCTGTCTCATACAAGTATTTTCTGTCCACACATGTCAGTGTCTACATCAGGGGTCGGCAACCTATGGCCTGTGGGCTGGATCTGACCCGCCAAACAGTGCCATTGTATCATGTTTGTTACCATATCAGTTATGATTCCAACGCTTTCAGTACATTAGCTATTTAAAGCGAAGTTTACTTTGCTAAGGTCAAAGTAAGCCATTTAATATGTGGCCCTCATTAATATGTCATAAAATGTGCAGCCCTGGTTAAGATAGTGACATGATTTTTGGCCCAGTAAGCCATTTGGGTTGGACATAGCTGGTCTACGTCTTGTGTACAAACCAACATGCTCCACCATAATCATTAGTACTGCAATCTTGTGATTATGCATGTGATGTAAACTGAGCAAGGCAATAAATAAAAGTTTCTTTAACTGAAAAATGTCAGTGACTCCTTGGTTCCTGAGTAGCTAGGTATTTGATATGTAGTGATGCTTGATAAGTTGTCAGCTCAAGCATGACGTAGCAGCTTGAGCCCATCATTACGAAAGTTGCCAATGTGACATGAAATGAGCAAAGCAATGACAAAAATCTTCCATTGAAATCATGAAATGCATCAGTGGTTGGTGAGCCACTGGATTTCTGATTTATTTTTATGAGTATAGGCTTTACAATGTTTGATTATTGTGTGCTCCACTTCAAGCAGTGCTTGTGAGATTCTTACCTGAAGAAATTCTGTTGAATCTGCTGTGAAAGTTTTCCCTTATTCATTACATTAAGTTTTTCTCTGGAGGGTTCAATTTCAAATTTTTTGTTTGAGTTAAATATGGCATTGACTCAGTGAAAACTAGGATATGATCACAGGAAAGTCAAGATCAAGATTGAAATTTTTGTTGGGATTTTTCCCAGTAACTGCATCTCTTTTTTATGTCACCAATGCTAATAAAGGTTTGATCATTGCACTGAAATGCTAGAATGCATTTTGAGATTTAACCACTTTTGTAATTTTCAGATTGCTCCAGTTGTGAAAATAGTTTTTGCTGTGGTGTTGTTGCCTGAGAGAAGATACTTTATGCATCAAAAGCAAAATGCAAGTATTGTTACAGTCATAATACTTAAATTATGATTGACATTGTCTTTGCAGCTGAATTAGGAGATTATGACCCGGAAGTGCATAATCCCTACTTCATATCAGAATTTCGATTTGTTCCTAACCAGACTGAGCAGTTTGAGTTGGCTGCCATTGAGGCATTCAAAACATGCAAGTAAGTTCTGATAGTTTCTTTAACTTATGTAAACACATCTAAATTAATTTTCAGCTTCTTGCATAATGGTTTGCATAATGTGTTTTGTCTTTATTTCACGATTATACAATAATTGACAAGCACTATTTACCTTCAGATTATCAGTTGTTTGTAGATGACGATCATCGTTTGAAATTGACCTTGTTTAATGGCTTTGTCATGAACAGTTTGGGCTCAGACGGCTTGTTATTGAAGCGGTGTTGACCTATTTTACTCCATGGTGTAATGCAACTGCTACTTCCTAATCATTTCTTATACTGTATATCAGGGACTACAAGCTACGGCCCCAGGGACAAATCTGGTCCACAAGACCATTTCATCCGGCTGCAAAGACAGTTTGTTGATAATAAGAAAATAATTTATTCACGAAACATTTTTTATTTGGTAGAACTTAACATATCCTGCAACAATCACATTATGTAAGATGTCCAGCCCTCGAACTGTTGTGTAATAGCTTATGTGGCCTTCTGGCAAAAAAGTTTTTAGACCCCTGCTGTATAGTATCTGATAAAAACATAGAATCTGAGACTGCTTCATTGGCTTTAAAAGTGTTCTTGCATTTTATTGAAGGTGGTGTTGGCGGTATGTTTTAGTGCTTAATAAGTAGGACTTTTGTTAGTATTTATCATTGACCCATAACAGTGCAGTGGCCCAAAGTAAAAGGCTATTAGAAATGATCTTTAAAGTTTTGAATGCATTGAACTGCATTGTAGAGCTTGACCGATAAGTTTTTTTGGCCAATACCGATGCTTTTATTTTTTCATTCCCGATAACTGATGCCGATACCAATATTTTTGCGTTATGGCATGTAGTAAGAGATTCATCCCAAAGCTTATTGTCTGACACTCTTCAAGGACATCGTCAGAATAGAGTGGAGGTACAACCGAACTGGTTTATAAACAGGAAAGCAGAGTTCTCATTGGTTGACAGTGTAGTCAATAAGAAAGAAAAGAAGAGTTCTCATTGGTTGAAACAATTAGCCAATGGAAAGAGTTAAACACTTTGAAAGCTGGCCTACGATATATTCGTACTTCAATTTTGGCCTAAAAAGCAGCAGTTTTTGGTTGCCTAATCAACGTCCTATCTCCTCCGCCGATTGCGCTAGAGAGCTGTTCAAGAGCTCAAGCGGATCAGCCAGTCTAGTAGATTGCACTCGAAAAAAATTTTTTGGTTGGGGAGTGCGGATTTTTTGTGAGTGACGTCATAAGTGAAGTAGTTTTATGGTCATTTTGGCTCATGTTGCCTGGCCTAGGGCCCAACCGCTAGGCCAAAGTGTTTCGCTGAAGTTTTCATCGGAAACTAGGCTCGAGTTCGAATCTTTTGAACCTTTGATCGACTTTCTAGCGTTTCTGGTTCAAAAATTATGATCTAAAGTAAACAAATTATTTAATTAGCTAATTAGTCAAATATTTTTACTAACTTACATCACAACTTTTGAACTCGAAACCCCAGCAGGTCATCCAAAAGTATCAAAAGACTCGGATTGTAGCCTAGTTTCCAGTAAAAACTTCAGTGAAATACTACCACCTAACGGTTGGCGCCCAGGGCCAGGCAAAGTGGGCCAAGGTGGCCTAAAAGTCCTTCTGCTTCATTTGGCTTCAAAACTCTGTTCTTGCTCGAGCTCGCACTCCATTTCATCTCTCTGCCCTAGAAGTAATTTTCATCAAATCTCTGAATCCCCTTCTCTGCAAACAAAAAGAATTTGTTTACTCCTTGAAGAACTCCTAAATCTCTTAAACTCTTTCCATTGGCTAATTGTTTCAACCAATGAGAAATCTTCTTTTCCCATCTCCCAAACCCTTTCTTATTGGCTACACTTTCAACTAGTGAGAACTCTGCTTTCCTGTTTATAAACCAGTTCAGTTGTACCTCCACTCCATTCTGACAATGTCCCTTGAAGAGTGTCAGGCGAAAAGCTTTGGGATGAATCTCTTACTTCATGCCATCTTCAAGTTCTGTACCACCAAATGCCTATTTTTGCATTACTCAAGCAGTGTTTATTTTGCCTCATGAGGCAAAATATACACTCTCGGAGCAAACATAATTGGTTGAATTGGTCACATGACAAGTTTGGAATGCATGACTTGCTCAGTTGATTGTGATGTCTGTAACATGTATTATTTTTAGTAACACCTCCCACAAATATATTATAACACTGCTGAGGCAGTGTCGTAGAGTTGCGACAGTGAATATCACACATAATGCTACTTTACAATGCATAAATCAACTAATAAGATGTGTTCATGTATGCTAAGGCATGTTTTCATCCGTCGTAGCTCCTGCCTTCAATAGTCTTACTCTAAATCATGTGTGCAAGCGAGTCCACAAACAGGCAAACATGTGTTGTGTATAAGTACTCCCTTGTGTTGGCCTATGCTCAGATGCACGCACATCTCACAAGTAGGTAAACAACAATGCGCGATGCATTACTAACAGAATGCATAACTTCATTGCGATAAAGAACCTACAACATCAAATTCTGCGCAAACCTGGGTCACTGCTCGCTGTGATATAAGCACATTTTTTGATGCACGCTGAAGACCTTGTCTCACTAGGTGGCTTTGCAAATGCCAGGTGAAACAGTCAACCACTACACAGCACATAACCTGATTTGTTTGCAGGCAGTCATCTGCTTAACGCACAAAAACCTGTGAGTGAATGTTTATATCATAGAGCGAGGTGTTTGCACAGTGGTCTGATTACCTTGGACTTTTACACACTATTTCATGTAGTCTGAGGGCTGCATGCCGTTAACACTTTGAGAGCCGGGGTACGATATATTCGTACTTCGATTTCGGCCTAAAACCAGCAGTTTTCAGATGCCTTACCAACGCCCTAGCTCCTCCGCCGATTGCGCTAGAGAGCTGTTCAAGGGCTCAAATAAACCAGACAGTCTCCTAGATTGCACTTGAAACAAATTGTTGGGGGTTGTTGATTTTTTGTGAGTGACGTTATAAGTCAGGGGTTCTCAACCTGGGGTACATTTCCAAATCCGAAGGGATACATTTAAGGTTAGCAATAGAAGAGCAAAATATATTTACAATAAAATTTCCCAAATATACATATATCAGTGAATATTCTTTTCAAAAATCATTATATGCTTATTGTTAAATATATCTATGAATAATCACAATAAAATGTTTTGTCACAGGAAGTTTTAGGGGTGCATGTTGATCTGTCGAAATGCTGAAAGGGTATATGGTAAGAGAAAGGTTGGGAACCCCTGTCATAAGTGAAGTAGTTTTTGGGCCATTTTGGCTCATGTTGCCTGGCCTATGGCCCAAACACTAGGCCAAAGTATTTCGCTGTAGTTTTCATTGGAAACTAGGCTTGAGACCGAGTCTTTTGAGCCTTTGATGGACTTTCTAGCGTTTCTGATTCAAAAGTTATGATCTTAAATAAACAAATTAATTAATTATCTAATTAGCTAATTAGTCAAAAATTTTCATTAACTTAGATCAGTGGTTCCCAACCTTTTTTTATGCATTCCTCCCTTGGCTCATTTTGGAACTTTTCATTCCTCCCCTATAACACAATTTCAGCAGCGTGGCTGAAAAGGTTCAAACGTCATTTTTGCGATGACTCCGATCGCACGTTGTGGGTTGAAGTATGATCCTAGTGGTGTTGTTGCGTCCTTTCAATAAGCCATTATTGTACGATAATTAGCTCTGCTTGGTGGCTTCAAACAAGCAGTAAGTTTAACTAGGGAAAAGTCAAAGAATCACTCAGAAAACGTGGAATGCACTTAAACGTCTAACTAAGCAGCTATCGTCAATGATATAATAATCCAATAGATAGCGCCCCTGTTAATTTCATTACAGAAAGACAAAAATGAAGCAAAAGTACAATCAAAACACACTGAAATACACCAGTACTAAAAAAGTTTCAAATATTAATTTACTTCAACTTTCAACTCGATCAATACAAAACTTGTTCTTGTTTTTTATCGGAGAGTAGTTGGATACAGGGTGTGATTGATGTAAAACCAAACTGCACAAAATATACGAATAATCGTCACTGATGGAATCACGAGTTTTGGTTTCGGTCTCGAGACTCGTCTCGAAACCCATTTTTGCAAGTCTCAGTCTCGAAGGTTTCAGGACTTGTCTCGGTCTCGAAGGCTGCAGGTCTAGAGAATTTGAATATTGCAAAGAAATAGTTTAGTAAAATTTCTATAATTCAACAAATTTTGTTTGTTGTATTCGCAGGTAAGAAACAAGCAAAACCGGTCGGAAATATGCCAGAAGTTTGAAAAATATTCAACTTAGAAGTAATGACATTTTTTTTAAATTCGGCAAAATGCACAAATTTTGAAGTCTCGAGTCACGGCCTCAGGATTTTCGATGAGTTTTCGGTCTCGAAGTTTTAACCAGATCCCGATTTCGAAGGTTACGGTCTCAACTACATCACTGATCATTATATTTTTTTATCTTGGAATTTACGTTACGAAATGCTATTATAGTTGCTTACAATTTAAGGCTGAAATCTGCACAAGGCAAGAATGTGATTGACTAAAAGTTAATTTTATTACACGCATCTGCTCAATAAACTCTATGGAACAATCGAACCTTAACCGAAACCTAAAAATTCCGCACAAACCGAGGTGCAAAACCTACTGAACTTACTTCAAAAATATGCTTTGACAAGAACAGAGGTGCGGGGCTGTCGTAAAAATGACACAGCTCCGGCTGCGGATCTCCTCTCTTCATGAACGTGGCTCCGGAGCTGTGAGTTTTCATGACTGGAGCTCCTGATCCGGAGCTCTTTTGTCCAGCTAACAGTGCTGCCTGGGGACACCATGCAAAGAGCGCAAAACACATAGTCGATTACTTCTCTCATGTGTTCTTTCTCAATGCATACATTTGCATTAGCACAAATGCGAAAATGTGTTTAAAACCCTTTGTTCAAAGAAATAGTATGAC
>Ga0210059_1005855_pt1 | contig 19746 bp, 15 predicted proteins | sample Ectturendosymbi2_FD_188042 | JGI IMG/M metagenome (GOLD analysis project Ga0210059, IMG submission 188042) | Ecteinascidia turbinata endosymbiont from Florida, USA - Sample 2 (SPAdes) (version 2) | ecosystem: Host-associated > Tunicates > Ascidians > Unclassified | place: Key West, Florida... | reverse complement strand
CACTAGTCAAACTTATCAAATTTCCTGCGGAACACCTGACGATCATTCACGGAACACTAGTTTTCCGCGGAACACCGGTTGAAAATCACTGATCTAGTCAACCAACCCCGTTTATCATTTTTTGACAAGTGTTGAGAAACAACAGTTGGACATCAAATAAGCATAATGAAAAGAAAAACAAAAACAAAAATATCATTTTTGCCACGTAACAGTAGCACAACGAGAATGAAGAGGCCAAAGCCTTCACTATGCCCTAAACAAACTTGCTCAGATTTGGTGTTGAAGCGGAACTCCGTGGTTGTTGAGTCCAGCTTCAGTATGGGATTGATCCTCGAACCTCGGGAATTCATTGTGTCATCGATGTTAACTCCACGCCATACGAATCGGCCAAAGAGAGCTCTTACTTCCATGTGCAAGGAAGTCACTTATAAGTGTTGCTTGCTTGGTCTTTCCCTTCTCCTTGCTTTGGCCGACTTTGCTCTCATGTCGCGCTAGCGTGACTGCTACAGATTGATGATTGTAACCGGAGTCTAAAATTTGAAAAATTTTTGGACCCGGATTCCAAAATTTTCGAACAGGAGTGGAGTCGGAAAAAGTGACTCCGGCAACCTCTGATTTTTATCCCGGATCCGTGGCCATTGGCCAGCTCTAAATCTGAATGAACCCTGCAGGTTTCCGACAAGATTTTCCCCACTTCAACATGATCTTTATTATTAGAGACTTGCAAATGGTCTTAAATTTTTTAGGCGATAAAATGCACGAATAAATGAGTTCAAAGAAAACTGTTGACTTCAACGCAGAAGTTTCAATTCTAGTGATTTTTTTCAGGTCTAGTGAAGTTTTTTGTGAATCTCGTGAATCTTTTTTGTAAATCTCGTTATTTTTGTAAAAAAGGCTGCGGCAGCACTGGATCTCTTTCTCAATCACTTGGCGAGTGATGGAGTTGCAAATTTGCAATCATAATGTGGCACGAAAATAGTGGCTAATCAAATGCGGGATTTCAAAGTACGAATCGAATGTACCGTGCACAGGCAGCGAACATGTTAAAATTTAGTAAATACGTATAGACCAGGGGTGTACAACCTTTTGCAATTGCCCGCCGCTTTACTTTTATTTACATGAATTGAATGAAGACGAAGTACGGCCGCCAATGATGAATGAGTTCGAGTTATATTCACTGTTCAGTCCCGTCGCCATCGGGGGAGCTTTGGTGGGCTTAGCCCCCCATAGAAAGCTCCAAGCCCCCCAAAATTGAAACATGAAACACAATAAATCAGTGGAGTTTTGTCAATTTTTAGAATGTCAAGCCCCCCCGCCAAACGCAAAGACCCCCTATTGAAAATTTTGTGGCAACAGTTCTGATTATATTTATGAGATACTGCCAAGTGGCAACCAACACAGAACACATTCAAACATAAATTGCTTATTAATTCTATAACTCATTGTGACATCAACATCCAGATTGTTACGCATCGTGTCGACTGATTTTCATGCGTTGCGTTTGTTTTGCTTCAAAATACGCAAGCACGGCTGCCATTCTTATATTGCAAATTACATGTGGATGGCCACAAATTTCATTGATGAAGGCTGCATACGGCCGTACGGCTAAAGGTTATGCACCGTTGGTATAGACGAGGGATGTCAAACATATGGCCCGCGGGCCAAAAACGGCCCGTTGCGTGGTTGGATCCGGCCCGCTGGATGATTTTGTGAAATAAAAACTTCTTTGTTTGCTTGAAGTCTATCCAGTTATACTTAAATAACTGGTGACTATAGATTTTAATTACTTGCAACCTTAACGTAATATAAATATGAACACTCGTACAAAAAGCAAAACATAACAGAGCATCAAGTTAATGAAAACGGTAAGTAACAGATGACACAAAAAAAAATATATATAAAACATAACACAGATGATGGTGGGCAAGCAATGGGTGAAGAGATGAGGCATATACAGATGAGCAGGTGAGGCAAGCACACAGGTGAAGGAAGCAAGCAGCAATAATGGTTATGAGGCAGAGGGCAAGGCATTTTAGTACAACATTTCATAGCAAGAACAAGTAGCATGGGCGGAAAACAAAGTTTACAAATACACATCATGAAGAAAAGTAGATTTACCCACAGACCATAATTGGGTGGGTTGCATGGATGAGTTGTTCCCAACCAGATGCATGGTGTCACCAAATGAAGTTGAAGAGTAAAGGATGTGAGCAGGTTACAGTTTCCCTAGTTTTCATCAAAAACTAGTATAATGTCATGTTTAAAATGAACACTACAGTCTTCGTGTTACAAAACAGTTCATTTTAAAACTAAGTTGTATAAAATCTTTAAAAAAATCTCAGCTTCACCAGGGTGTCAAAAGCTTCATGTGAGATATATGAAGATTAGCAGAAAGAATATGACAACTTGCTGAGAAAAGAGGCATGTAGGCATGGTACGGTAAAGAAAGTTTGAAAAATTATCTCTATGGTTTGCAGTAGGTTCTCTACGGGCCAAACTTAGAAAATGCATTCACAGTGTTTTGCTGCGAAACAGTCAATTGAGTAGGAAAACTTCAGTAGCAAAATCAGCTTAATTATTTACCATGGACACAACCTAAGATTAAAAGTAAAGTGTAACTAAAGTTGTATGTGTGTGAATCGTTAACAAAAATTTTCTGATAACAAGTAATAAAATCATTGTCAAAGTAGTTTTAAGTTTTGAATATAAACTTGGTAGCACCGATGTCATTTTCAAAGACAATGTTTGAATATTCAGAACTATCAAGCAAGCTATCTTCCATAAAATGGGAAGAGGGTTGTTTTGTAACTTATTTTTCTAATTATCTTGGCATGAGTATAAGACTCATCAAGCACATTATTCTGTAATCAGCCAAATTTGGATAATAAATTAGCAGAAATATCCCATAAGTAATGACAAGCTCTAGTTAAGTAGTAAATCATCTTAATTATAGGTGGTAAGTAGTAAATCATCATCAGCACCTATGACTGGGACACATATTTTATAGTTAAAAAAGAAAAAAATTTAAATAAACCTAATGTGTCTCATTAATGAGCATGTCATGAGTGGTCTGCTGCTGCCTATATTGCCGTTATATCTGCAAATTGGCTAGATGGCAACAAGCCACATGGCTACTTTTGTTATGAATGCAGCAGCTGCGGTGACTTAATCACATGTAAAGCATTGGTTTGTCGCTAATCAAGTAATGCTGAATATGAAAATGAAAAAAACAAGAGCTTTTTGTTAGACCCAGCCAGGTATCAAACACAGCCTGCAAACTTGAGAGACACATGCTTTATGACTATGCACTCAGCTAAATCTAAATGGCTGCAGAACTTATATTTTGTCAAGAGATCATCAAGTACAAAGACAAAAATGGTGTTCTACTCAGCAATGAGGCCATCCTTGGCAGATGGGGAGAGTACCGTATTTTGTGGACTATAAGGTGCAATGGATTATGAGGCGCAATATCAATAAACGATCATTGAGTGGATTATTTTTATACATAACATGCTTTGGATTATAGGGCACATTAGTTTTCCACAGATCCATTACATTTTTCATCTTCAGTGTTTGAGTGTAACAGTTGCACGATTTCAACATCAAGCATGCCTGGATGTTTCTTGTCATTATCGGAGTTGTCTCTTTGCTGTTACTTAGCTGTTCAGTAATGATTCCAGTCTTCATGAAAGCTAGGATAACACTTGAGGCTGGTACCTTGGCCTAGGCATCTACGATCCATTGGCAGATGAGCGGCTTCATCAATACATAAGGTGCACCAGATTACAAGGCGCACTGCCAATTTTTGATAAAATTGAACTATTTTAAGTGTGCCTTAGTAGAAAAAATATGATATTACAAAGACCTTTTGAACCGAGTCACGTCCACAACACTGGACGTACAGGAGGTGCATTTGGGGAAGGAAAATATCATCACTACAGCCAAAGTCTTCTTAACTGTCATGTCGCCACAGGCTGTGATGAAATCTGGCCTGAAATGCTCGATGCCTGAATCGAGGAGTTCTTTTATTGACTTGTGTGTGTCAAGTGGTCTGGAAGGGCACTGAAAAATTGGCAGATTGGATCATCCCCATTGACAAGAAGATAGACAGGAAAGAACGCAATAACTGCTGTGGCATCTTTCTCCTTAGCCTCTCTGGAAAAGTGTATGCTAAGCGCCTTGAAAAAAGATGCCGTGAGATAATTGAACCCAGTGTGGTTTTGTCCAGCCTATAGCACTATAGACCAAATTTTCACTCCAGTGAATTTTTGAGAAATTGTGGGAGTATGCCAAATATGTCAACGCATGTTTTGTTAACCTTGAGAAAACAAATGACTGGGTCCTTCGGGGAAAGCTTTTAGGGAATGTTGCGGGAGTATGGTGTTGATGCCACCTGTTACTCGCCATCAAATCGCTATATTCCTGCTGAAAAGTTTGTGTCCATGTTGATAAAGGTAAATCACAGCCATTCACAGTGGGTGTTGGACTCTGACAAGGGTGTGTGCTGTTACCCATCTCTTCACAGTCTATTTGAATTGGATAGACAAACAAAGCTGAGTTGACATGGGTGTCACTGTTGGAAACTGTAAGATCAACCTCTTGCTTTTTACAGACCATTTGGCACAGCTTACATCCAGGGTTTCCAAAATACACCTGATCAGTTTGTAGCTCTGTGCGAGCCACTTAGTGGCTTTCATGGTCTTTGGGCTGAATTTTGGTCATAACCCTGCAACTAATTGCATTAGAGAGTCATCTATAGCTCATAAGAAGCAGATTTTTAAGTAGTTTCATTCTGTCCCCAAAAAATGTAAATCCAAAAATATTGATACCCAATTTTTTAATTCGAAAATACAAGACGTTCTGCATCTTTTGATGCTTTGGTTAGCTCTCTAGCACTAGCACCTGAGGAGTTACGGCTGAAACTGTGCAAGCCATGGCAGTAGTGGCTTCTGCATCCTTAACACTTCGAGAGCCTGTGTATGATACATTCGTACCGATATTTTGGCCTAAAACCAGCAGTTTTTTGGTTGCCTTACCAATGCCATAGCTCCCCCGCCGATTGCACTAGAGAGCTGTTCAAGGGCTCAAACGGATCGGCCAGTTTTCTAGTCTGCACTCGAAAAGAAATTTTTTGGTTGGGGATTGTGGATTTTTTGTGAGTGATGTCATAATAAAGTAGTTTTGGGGCCATTTTAGCTCATGTTACTTGGCCTAGGACCCAACTGCTAGACCAAAGTGTTTTGCTGAAGTTTTTATTGGAAACTAGGCTCGAGTCCGAGTCTTTTGAGCCTTTGATCAACTTTCTAGCGTTTCTGGGTCAAAATTTATGATCTAAAATAAACAAATTAATTAATTGACTAATTAGTCAAATATTTTTATTACTCTTGATCATAACTTTTGAACCCGAAACCCCAGCAGGTCATCGAAAGTATCAAAAGAGTCGGATTGTAGCCTAGTTTCCAAAAAAAACTTCAGCGAAATACTACCATCTAACAGTTTAGGCCTAGGGCCAGGTGAAGTGGGCCAAGGTGGCCTAAAAGTCCTCTACTTATGACGTCATTCACAAAAAACCTGCACTCCCCAACCCAAAATTTTTTTTCAAGTGCAAACTAGAAGACTTGCAACATCTTTTGAGCCTTTTACCGGGTCACTTACCAGAGCAGAGAAATTCCTGCACAAAGCCACGTGCGTTTCAGTGTTTTATTCTCGGAAATCCCCAAAAGCGGCTGGACGCCAAAGCGTTAAAAATGACAACTTGACAGCAAAACAGACGGAAATTGTTTTGTGATAATAAAACAATGGTTTCAATAATATTTTTACTTTGAAATGCATTATCATCTTTTAGCAACTATGTTTCTTTGGAAGGAGAAAATACATCAAACTGCCAATTGGTGCATCAAAAAATCACCCAAACTACGTAGTTTTGCAGCAATTAATGTGCAAATTAAAAATATTAATTACACCCTTCATTGCACTTTCTTCAAAGTACATCTATAGTTAGTGTAAGTACAAAAATTAAAAAAATGTCAATTTCACCCGAAGAAGCTTGGCACCCTGCAAAACTCTGTCAAAATACAGCCATGGTGGTGGAAGTGTTCAGTGTTTTTTGAAATTGGTGACCACCCATATTATGCAGTATTGAGGCTTTAGGTTCATGACATGTCTGGTGCTGTTCTAATTTTATAACTTTATTTCATTTTTAGTTTGACCTGCCAGATGGCTGTGACACACTTGATATGCCAAGGCTTTACAGGGTTTGATGAGTCAGCTGAAGTGTCAAGCCAGAGCTCATTAAACTAACAGAGTAGACATTAGATGTTTGTAAAGTGAAATTTTTTTGTGTAATGCATATTTATAATTTAAGTGATTTGTTTTCTACATCGTTATTTAAAACCTTGCTCATCTGAAACTTCTAAACACAAATATTTGTAGTCCGTGAAATCAATAAAAATCTCTTTTGTATTACTAAGCTCATGGTTTATTGCTGATAACAAGTTTTCTTATTGTGTAAGCCTTATAACTGCACATGACTTTGACATGTCTTAATACTAAGTATTTGATCATAACTGTGGCATTACGCAAAGTGTATTATTTTAGACATTTAGGGTGTTATAGTGGTATTTGTATGGTGAAAGACAGCTATGCTTTTGCAGCTTAGATATTTGTGATAGCTTTGTTGTTGAAATTAATTTAGGTTTGATATTTTTTGTAGTTGTAATCTGATGAAATGTTTAACTCTATTTTCTTACCATTTGGCATTGCTGCAATGCACTTAGCCTTACGTTGCAGTACTGTATTGTTCTGTTTGTTTTTTTCATTACTCATTCATTTTGTTACTTATTAAGATGATGTGGTTCCGTTTCATGCAACATAGGTGATTTTGATTTTCCTCTGAAATTAATGAGTGACTGACTATAAATCAGTAGTAGTGTTACAAACTCCATATCTTGTTTTCCTCTACAAGAATGTTGTCAGCTGCATCAACAACTCCAAATGATTTTCTCTGTCATTTCTACCAGAAGTGTATTGATGGTATTTGAATTTTTAAACAAAGGATGGTATTTTACTGACTATTAGCAGACTGGTAATCATTGTGATTCTATCTGTATCTTACACCAAGCTTTGATTAGTGCTGTGTTGTGCTTCATTTTTTTGCCTTGCTGTAAAATGCCTCCAAAGAAGCAGCAGAAAGCAAGCAACAAAACTGAGCAAAAGCGCAAAGATAAAGTTATTGAGGTTTGTTTTTTAAAGTATTGTTGAACTAAATCTCAATGGCATGTGACATCTAGTCAGATCACAGCATGAATTTTGCAATGATAAGTGGTGTGTTTTTTGTTGCTTGTGACATCTCCAGCACAAAGCAGAAAAGGAAGTTTGTTTTATGAGAGCAGTTTCATTTGAATGCTCTTTTTTGTTCTTATTTATGACAGATTGTTTTGCCAATCTTATATGTTTCACATAGGCATTGCTCAGACCTGATATTTGTTTAACTCCAGGCACTTACTACATTGATAGGGTTGATTATCATCAGCAAATAAGCCATTTATTCCAATCACGTCAAAACTTCACATCTCAATTTTGAATTTTTATGTAATATATATTTTTAACTTCCAGTTGTGAATATTTTACTTTATGCCATTGACTTATTGACAGGGGTTCATTAGTAGTGTTGCGATCAGAAAGCCCAAGTGGCAAGTGCACAGAGCTTCACACTGTGACAGCAAGCAACAATAGAGATCACTCTGTTATTGCTTGTTCGTGCCACATATATATGGGTGTTATTCTTCGCGCACATCCAATTCGTGGTAAATCACACATTCAATGCAACGCCAGCAGAGAGGTTACAACAGTAGAAAGTGCTGCCTGCAGTAACGTACCAAATAAAATAAGTGGTGGTGTAAGTTGTAAAGGAAGCAGAATGAATGTATTTGATTAGCTGTGATCCAATGATTTCAGAGCTATTCCAAATGAATAAACAGATGTATCTTTGAGCTTGTTTCCACCCTGATTGTTAAAAATTTCATGAATTACCTAGTCTGGTCCAGTTGGTTGAGTTTTTAAAAAGTATATCAATAAGCTGTATTAAGTCAAATGATGTTTATCCTTTGACTATAGTGATGTGGTGTGTAATTTGGAATTGTAGCCTACTCAGTGCACCTATGATTATCACACAGGTAGTCCAAAATCTCAATCTAGTATTCAGTAAGAAGAACGTGCAGTTTTGAAATTATAGCTGTGTTTAAAAGTTCACTATAGCCTCTTCTTTTGGTGTGTTATTGCAAACGGTATTGGTTACGCTTTTTTCCTACCATCTGTTGTTGGGTTTTCTCATTGATGTTTAAGTAAACTTATAGCTGCAGTGCTCAGTGTTTTTGTTTAAATTCCCGGTACATCACACCCACCATTATTTAGCAGGCATGAAATTAAATGGTACTGTAATCAAAGTCGAAATGGTATGTTGAACTTGAACCTTTTGTGTAGACTGTTAGCTGTGTAAACTGAGTTTATTGTCTTACACGCACTCATCCCTAAAGGATATATTCAGTAGCTTATGTCAGATTATTGCAACAGCTGATGATTGTTTTTCACAATTAGTTGTCCTTCCATGAAAGTTGGCAAATCCAGCATCTTGATTAAGAAAACTGTTCTTGACAGTTGAGTGTTCCATTTGGTGTTAGCGTCATAAGAAGTGTGATGTAAACTCCTATCCAGTCTTGTTTTTTGCTAAGGTTTGATAGGCTGTGCTGTTGTTTACAGGATAAAACTTTTGGATTAAAGAACAAGAAGGGAGCAAAGCAACAAAGATTTGTGAAACATGTAAACCAGCAAGTGAAGTATGGAGGAGATCCTAGTGCGAGGAAGGTAAATTAGAATGACCCTTGTTTTTAAACGCAGCTCCATAATTATTTATGTGGATGTGGGCACCATTGTTCTTGAGTTTCTTTACCAAAAATTATATGAAATACTTCAAATGAAACAGTTGGCTTAATTGCAGTTGATGAAAATGTGACGAAAATTTTTTTTGTTCCTTGGTTGCACAGAGGTACACGTCAGATACTATTTCAAAATTTTTTCTGCCATCATAATTACTTGAAGCCACCAACCTTTTTGGAAAAGTTCCTTTTTGTCTGGGTGCAGGCTGATCAACTTCAGGAAAGGTGCCAATGAAATTACAAGCAAGAACCTATAAGTTTTTTGTTAGATTGGTCATTCTAAGCAAAAACATCAATTTTGTGAACGTGAACATGGTTTCTGAAGCAAGTACATTCTTTGTTTTATTATTTGGTTCTTTCAAAATGCTTCCACTGAATTTCGTTTCTGCTAGAGTCAGGTTTCTCAAAAATTTTGTTTTCTTAACTCTTGAAATTTGTCAAAGATGATTGCCTGTGGTTTCTGATGCTCCCTTTGCAGGTGGTAGAGCCTGCATTACTGAAAAAAGAAAGCAAAACTTGTCATTGGTAATGGAAACATAGGAACTGTTTTGTAAAGATTTTTGAAAGATGGAATTGAAATGAAAAATTCTTAGTGGTTTTTCTTTGGCAATCTAAACTTACAGTGTAATGCCTTGCAAGTGCAATTCCTTTTTTAATGAAATGCTTAGTTTAAACTAGTGATATCCAAACGATTAATCACGCCAGGTGTGTTGACTTGGCCTTTGGATATTAAGTCAAAATCCTGTTTTATGTTTAGGATTAGAAAAATAAGAGAGCCATGTTAAAGGCGCAAACTTCAATTTATACAAGAAAATGTTAAAAGTTCAAAAAGTAGTCTTGTAGCTGGGACTTTGCTGAAGAGGCTGAGCCGCCTCAAATACTCACTAATGTATGTGCAGTGCCATGGGTCTTGTTGAAATTGAAACCACATTGATTTATTTACATTTTCTGCTTGCTTTATTAGGTTCAGCTGGGTTTTTAACTTGCATTCTGTGTGTAGCAACAGAATAAGCATAATACAAGCACTTTTATCCGCTGCAATCGCCAATTAAAGAGGACAAAGTAGAAGTTTTCTGAAAATTATTTATAAAAATTAGCTGCTCTTCGTAGGGACTGACCTTCTCTTCAGTTTCCTGTGAGAGCTGAATCTTATCAGCCTGGTGTAAGAAAACAAGTACGTTACGTTGCTGTGCTACATTCTTGTATGAAGCAGATATTCAGTTGCATTTAGTTCTTATGCCTAAATCACTATTTTGGACTTTGCATTGCTGTCGTGTCGTTCCAAGACTTTGAGGCAGGCGATATGTCTTGTTCGTGAATTGTTTGGAGTATGTTTTGTGACTCTGTTGATCTTGTTCCATTGCTGCAATGCTATTTGCATGTTGTTATTTTTAGTTGGAACAGCAACGTGCAGACGAGAAGAAAAAGAAGGAAGCAGAAAAGAAGACAAAATCAGATCTGGATAATCTGTTCAAGCCTGTGATCCAACAGGCAAAAGTGAGCAAAGGTAGTGTCTTGGCGCGTGAAGCTAGTCTGTCTTTCGCTCAAACAATCACTATTAAATTCGGTTGAGATAGGAACAGAATGAAAACTATGAGAAAAAACAACAGAAGAGGAAATAGAGAATATTGCGATGTCTGTATGCCAGGCAGACTGGTTGCAACACTGCACTAAGGCAGGAAAATCCCTGAGTAGAATTTAGAAAATAAGCCTCCCTTAAGCAGCTGGCAATGATGGGATACATTAAAACGAAAGCGTTATGCCCAGAAAATACGAAAATTAACAAAACAGTAACGAAATCCATTGTGATGGCAGCGCTATGCAAAACGAACGAACAGCACGTTTTTTTTATAAAGAAATAGATTCAATGATTTCTAAGTTAGGCACTTTATGTTGGAAAATTTTAACTTCGTAGCGCTGTAAACTGATTTGGCTTTTTATTGTTTATTTGTGAATAAATTTACGGTTGATTTTCAATTGTCTGGCGTGCTGTTGCCAGGGTTTCCACGCGGTATTGAAAGTATTGAAAAAGTATTGAATTTCAAAATCGGTTTTCAAGACCTTGAAAAAGTATTGAATTTGGCCAAAATGTGCATTAAGTGTTTAAAAAGTATGGAAATTCTAAATGGAAAAGAAATTTGAAATATCTGAGCAGAATTTTACTGAACACAAAGCAGTTCATTACTTATGCAATGTTATGTAATATGCAAAATTGAGTTTCATGATTAAGATTTTGAAAAATGAAGAGAAGTAATGGTATTGAACTTTTTTAATGTAGTATTGAAAAGGTATCGAAAAAGTATGGAAAATGATTTTTAGAATGTGTGGGAACCCTGTATTGCTAATGAAATAGACCGCAGTATACTGTAGCCTGGGAACGCAGTCGTCACGGATTGATGACATGTACCATTGTCGAAACTTTTTTGAGGTATTTCGCTATTTAGAAAAATACAGCAATGGTTGTTATCCGCGGTTGCACTGCTTTTGGGTGTACTTTTGAAATGGAGCATTAATTTCACGCAAACTACTGTTGATTATAATATTGCAAATAACTTGATTTATCCATTATCCCCTTTGTGAATGACGGTAAAATAACATTGCAGATCAAATTGTGCCGAAAAGGTCTGTATCCAAGTTAGTTAAAAACGCGTTTACTTCTTTTTGCACTTTTGCTCGCTAAGTAGGTTAAAAATAACTTGCCTTTTGAACTGCATTTTAACCCTGGGATACTATCGTGGGTCTGATAGACCCGGGTCACATGAGGTCATTCACGTGAAACTACGGAAGCAGAAGTCGGCGCGCTTTCAACTTTTCAGTAGCTTCACATTTTTGTGTGACTTGTAAATAGTTGCGATTGCGGTCATCCACACTCTTCTGGATTTTGCACAAGGGAATGAGAACGATAGTATTAGTGTGGGGTGACGGGTCACGCTGACCCCACGTTATGGTTAGAGGAAGTTTTGCCTGTAAAAAGCTGAAACTCACTCAGTGCATGCTTCTACGGTCTTGTTAGCAGTACACAAAAGGAGAAGTTCTTCACGCCCGTAATTTTTTTTATGAGCAATTCAGTTCAGGCATGTGTGACACCTTTGCTATATTAGGCATATATGACACTTTCGATACCCTACTTACTTTTCATCAAAAATCGTATGATATTACAGTACAAAGTAACTTTGTTAGTGCTCAAACTGCTCAGCGAGACTTATATTTTCAGTGTAGTTTTTGTGATAAACTGCAGTTGAAGGAAAAGGTATTTTTTTAATATTTGAAAACCGGGTCTGTCAGACCCGATGATAGTATTAGCGTGACAAAAATCCAACGATAGTATTCAAGTAAGAGCTGATGACGCCTACCTAGTAAGCGAAATAGATACTCTGGTAAGATCATAGTATTTGATTCTTGGCTGTGAAAAGATTCCTTTCGGTAGACAGTAAGTCTTTTGAAATTGCTTTTATTTGTTACAAGCAAGAGCGTCGATTATTTTCGATTTAGCTCCATGGTTTCCTGTTTTGACAAAATAAACTCAATAAAAACGTTATTCCTGCCTTACGATTAGTTGCATCCATCATAACTGTCGCCAAAACGACAGAGCGCTCTGCGAAGGGGACAGATCACAACCGTGACCTTTTTTTTCTGTTTAGGGGCTGACCCGAAGTCGGTACTTTGCGCTTTCTTCAAGCAAGGCCAGTGTCAGAAAGGTAACAAATGCAAGTTCTCCCACGATCTCTCCGTCGAGCGCAAGGGAGAAAAGAGGAGCCTGTACGCAGACTCGCGCGACGATGAGCTGGAGAACGGTCAGTGAGCGATCACGTGTCCGAGTCGCGCAAACGTGACCGCACCAGTCGCAGTTCGCTTGAGCGAATTGAGTTGTTCGTTTGTTTTTTATAGACACCATGGACAAGTGGGACGACGACAAGCTGAAGGAAGTCGTCGAAAAGAAGCACGGCGAAGGCAACAAGCAGAAAAATAAAACAGACATCGTAAGAATGACGCGGCTGTGTATCCCAAGAGTTTGTTGGTTCAGTTGCTCGGGAGCTGTCTTGGTCATGGTACTTCTTGTCCCCGATGAGTACCCCCTACATGGCGCGTTTGCCCCAATGAGTACCCTCTACATGGCGCATCTTGTCCCCGATGAGTACCCCCTACACGGCGCGTCTTTTCCCCGAAGGGTACCACCTACATGGCGCATCTTTTCCCGAAGGGTACCCCCTACATGGCGCATCTTGTCCCCGATGAGTGCCCCCTAAATGGCGCGTCTTGTCCCCGAAGAGTACCCCTAAATGGCGCGTCTTGTTCCCGAAGAGTACCCCCTACATGACGCGTCTTGTTGAGGATGATTACCCCCTACATGACGCGTCTTGTCCCTGAAGAGTACCACCTACATGGCGCATCTTGTCCCCAAGTACCCCCTACATGGCGCGTCTTTTATCCCCGAAGAGTACCCCCTACATGGCGTGTCTTGTCCCCGATGAGTACCGCTCTATGAACTATGAGTGTGCAAGCTAAAAAACTACTAAGCTTCTCGCTTTTCCGGTTTCCTCCTATAATGGCGTTGATTTGAAACAGAGTAGAAACATCTCGCAAATAACCGAATACGTGATTGTTATTCGAAAAGCCTGGTGCTGGTCATTTTAAACAAGAAGCCCCAAACAAAGTTAATACTGGCTTTGAAGTGCTGGGTTGCCAAGTATCATAGAGAAGAAACTCAAATAGCGTTTTTCTGCGAAGAATTATGAAATTAATAAAACTCACCTTAAATTCGGGCTGGGATCGTTAAAGTTGCAGCCAAAAACACAACAAATTCAGATGTGCAAGAGGATACGATATCTCTTTTGTTTGCTGCCGCTCGGTGACGCCATTGCATGCTTAAAGATGCGCAGCAACGAGCTACTCCCATCTGAGCAAGGTTGCGGTGCCGGAGTCGGAGGTTTTTGGGTGGAGTCGGAGTCGGACTTTTTTCTCCGACACCGGAAATGCAATTGGATCATTTTTTACATCGGACTCCTAAATTGGGACTTCCTGTTGAAATTATACAGTTTCTTTTGAAACTTTTGTTGAAACAGGGATTCTTGCTGTGCACCACGACTTCCGTTGATTTTAACAGTGAAATTTAATTCCCTTTATGTTAAGGTGTCGGAGTTGGATATTTTACCTGCGACTCCGTGACCCTGCATCTGAGCGTCTCCATTTAAATCGCAGCATCGGCCACTTCCTTAAATGCAGGAATGCAACTGTCGCGCCCTTTTCTTTCACAGGTATGCAAGTACTTCATCCAAGCGATCGAAAACAAAAAATACGGATGGTTTTGGAATTGCCCGAACGGCAGTGCTTGCATTTACAGGTGAGAGAAGACCCTTGCACGTAGCGCTCGATGACTGCCCCTCGAACAAAGGTGCAACAGCTTATGTGGCCCTCGGACAAAAAATTTTGGAGACCCCCGTTATACGGCATCAGCTTTCTCCTCCGGGCCTCACTGTCTCACAGCAAAACAAACCGCCCTAATACTTAGATTGTACGCGCGTTGTGGACTGCAATATATTGTCACTGTCTCTATCAAAAGGAAAAGAAATCCTTTATCGAAAGGGATCCTTTCACAGCCAAGAATCAGACACTGCGACCTTATCAGAGTATATAATTTTGCCTGTTGAGTAGGCATCATCAACTCTTGTTCAGATAGAATCTACACGGTGAATATAAAGTCTGGGTGCATGGTAAAAAGCACAAAGTCTGGGACCATCCTTCTCGTTCACTTACAACAATACCAACTCGATTCGTTCTTCTGTGGACAGAGCAATCATTATTTAAATAAACAAACCTATGCGGAGGAAAAATAACCTAAACAAATAAAATAGATAATGAAAACCTATGTGTGCCCAGACTTTGCGGACGCCCTGTAGAATGCATTTACACAGGGAAGAAAGAGCTTTTCCACCAGCAGACGCTTATTCGCAGACACGCGTTGCCGCCAGGCTTCATTCTGAAAAGCGAGAAGAAGGCGATGGAGGAGCAACGCGAGAAGATCTCGATCGAAGACTTGATCGAGAAGGAACGCGCGGCACTCGGCAGCAACGTCACCAAAGTTTGTCACCTTGATATTTAAGAACACGGAAATCGTGATTTGCTTTCATCCAAGACTTCTCAGAACAGGCCTAGGGAGTGCGTGGCCCTTCAAACAAGGCCTCTTCGCCAGACAGGCATTGTTGCTGTGATTTCGATGCGTTTCAACGACCCACGATTCAAATTTTGAACCATCACAGCGATGTTATTCTGGCGCCAGCGTCTTTCAGTTGATTTGGAGACCATGACCCTAACCACGTGCTGTGTTTGCCTGGTACAGTTTCTTCCTTTTCGGCCACTTTCATTTCAAAAGTTGTCGAGTCAGTAACCTTGCATCCACATTCCAGTTTTGCCTTCGTCTTCTTAGGTCAAAGTTCTCGGTTTTAATTTAAAACAGGAACTACGGTGTGAAGCCGCGTTGTCGCTCGCCTGTTTGTTTGCTTATCTCTATATATTTATGTTTTTTACGCGACGACCACTTGAATTTGAAAGTTGTTCGTTCTCACGACCCGAACGGATCCGTTCGAATGACGGCGCATCTCGAACGGACCCGTTCGAACTGGAGATGGCACGGGCCAAGATTTTTTGAGTCCCGACCGCCCACAGCCTGCAAAACCCCGCAAGTAACCAGTCTCATCAAAAGCCAGATGGTTTAACTCACCTTTTCGCGCCACCGAGTGGTTCTGCTAACTCAAAAAAGGTTTTTTGAAAGTTTTTTCATCATTGGCGGGCTGTAGCGGCCCGGTGAAGCCTAACCGCGAAAACTATTGTTAGCGCCCCACCGCTGGTTCAACCTCAGCGACCCGCCCAAAAACCGGACCATAAGCGGCCCGTGTCATCTCTAGACTTCGAACGACAGCGCTCCTATTGTACAGGTCACGTTAGAAACCTTCTTGGCGTGGAAGAAGCGAAAAAGGGAAGAGAAGGTCGCGTCGATGATGGCGAAAAAAGACAAGCGACAGAAAGACTTCAAGTCCGGCAAACTGCTCGGAGTAAGGAGTTTACGATCTTGTAGACCTTCTTTGCGGATATCCGCACTTTTCTCCCTGCGACCGTACTTTCCTTTTCTCAACGAAGCTTGTGACGTAAGTGCGCGTTCCCTTCTCACGCAATGACGTCATGTTTCATCAGGCCAGCGGACGAGAAGTGTTTGAATTCCAACCGGACATGGCCGGGGAAGACGATGACGAAGCCGATGACGTCAGGTAGTGTTTTCGACTTGGGCGCGCAATCGACTTGTGTAGCAAAGCGAAAATCCAAACGCTCTGTGGTGCGAATTGTTAACGACCTCAGTCTTGAAACAAACTTTAAATTTGCACTTTTTACAAACTGGTATTATGGCCAGTGTAGCCTTTCTACTCGTATCAAGGAAAAGAGGGCTTACAAGAGTATAATTTAGTCTGCCGGCATGTGTTAGAGGGTGACCATGTAGAAACAACGTGATCTTACCGTTTGCAGTCAGCTTTTTAAAAATATCCCTTCCAATCGTGTTTTTTAACTTATGAAAGAAATGCAAAATGCGGCGCATCTTGTAGCTAGCGAGAAACTTGTAAAGAAACTACGATAAAATGTTCTTACTGAAGCGAATTGTCTAAAGTGTCGACGAAAAAGATATTTAATGTTGAATTTCATTTTAAAATTTTGTTTTCGTTTTTCAAACATCCGTTATTCTTGGGAACGCCACACCGTTCAAGCTAATGTTGCTATTGCCGATCCGTTTCTGTGTTTCATGTTACCCTTACCGATCCGTTCTGTGTTTGACCGGCGACCCGAGTTATGTGATCAGTAGAACTCGTCTAATTCGTCAATTTGCTTAATTCGTCACCTCTTTCTATCCCTGAGAAGCGTTTTGTTCGTGTAATTCGTCATTTGCAGTTTCGCTTTAGATGTCTAAGCAGCTAGGACGTGTGGGAATTCAAACAAATTAAGGATCTTTATCTGAGGATTGTTGCACCTCGCAATTTGTTTATCGAATTTATACACGAGGTGCGAAGCGCGACCCGACTCCCCATTGAGAGAACGCGGAAAATTCTATTAAAGATTTAAAAGGTGCTTGATTAAATGGAGGAGTCCAGATGGAGCAGAGGAATTAATTGTTGTATTCAACCATAACGTCATGAACTTGTATTTTACTGCAAATAAGAGCACTATGTATGCATACGAGTTACTATGACAAAGTATACGAGCTTCTATGATAGAATTTTCACCTGTTGGCATAATTCGTCAGTTCGCCTAAATCGCCACTTTTTTCTAATCCCCCCTTGAAGTGACGAATTAGGCGAATTCTACTGTAATTTCTGTGCCCCGTGGAATCTCGCTGAATGAAACTTACCGCTCCGTCCAGCACGAACCAGAACTCACTCCTTGGTCGATTTGCTTGTTTTAGTCGCACGTTGCATCTTCAGCGAGGCTGCGCATTTTAAAAATATCTATTAAACTGTGGCTCTGAGTTTTCCGAAATATTATATTTGTTTTTTATTTCTATTGCGAAGTGTAGAAATGTTGTAAAATGGTATGTGGTAGCTAACTTGACGTACAAAGCCGTACAGTATTACTTCTTTTAAGTCGTTCTAAAAAGAATTGTGATGTCACAGAAGCGCAGTTCGCAAATAAATCCGTGTTTTTAGATATTTATGTTGCGGCTCTTTGCAACTTGTGTCTTACGATATGCGGCTCATACATAGAGCAGGTTTGGCCACGCCCGGTCTATTACATAGGCGTAGCCAGGGGGACGGCCAAAGGGGCCATGGCCCCCCAAACTTTTGGAAAATATAGTCATTTTGTGCTTTGAGAAGCGTTTTTCCAAACAAAATAATGTTATTCGCCAAAAATCAAGCATTAACGACACTGGGTTATTATGACTGCCAAGCATAACGTAGAAGAGAATATATTTGAAACGGACCAACTGACAAACGTTCACAACAAAATAAAATAAAACGTCGAGTGACGGAAAATCCGGTGTATTTTTTGATTTGTTTCATCTATGGCTGTGAACGTTTGCCAGTTGAGCCTTCTCAAATATATGCAGCATATTTCTAAATTGCAAATTTTCGCCGATTCCGAAACGGGCACCTTCCAACCCCCCAAAAGAAAACAAACACAACTCGCTGCGTGTGTCACTCGTCACAGGTACACTCCTGCGGAAGACGAAGACGGCGACGTGGCTGTGCGCGGAGTGTCCAGCGATATGTTCGTCCCCACCGATGTGGACACCTCGGGGACCCAAGCGACGACGGGCCGACTCCGGGCCACTCCCGCAGGCTCAGGTTGGTCGCATACCCCCTCATTCCCTGTCTGTCGAGCTTTTCCGCCCAGGCGTACCGTTTGACGAGCGCCGCGACTCCAAAGGTTTCTCGGCGACTCGAGCAGTAACGCAAAACCCAGAATGAAACTGCGTGACGCTTTTGATATCTGCTTGTTTTCATGTGTTTTGGTATGATGTATCCCCCTCGACCCCCCTGGCTCCATCCGTGGGTTTCCGCACGATGTATCCCCCCAGCTCCGTCCACGTATTTCGGTACAATGTAGCCCCCTTGGCCCCCTAGTCCCGCCCATGTGCTTCGTTTTGATGTAGTCCCCGTACCCCTAGCTCCGCCTGTGTGCGTTGATATGACGTGGCGAGATTCTTTGCGCTGCTTTTGGCCAATTGCGGCCAGCCAGCAGCACGCAGACCAAACAATACATGATTTGGTGCCGTGCGGATCCTGTGGTACCTCCCTTTACGTGCGAAGTCCGCTGCTTGTTGCAGCGTGTGCGCATTCGCCAATTAAAGCAGCGATAGCTTTTTTCGCGATGAAGTGTCGTTTCGTGCAATTGCCACGCTTGTTTCTTAGTTCAATCACCCCGCAGCATCGCGATGTTTTTCTCCAAATCGCAGAAACCCCCTCCGAGGATACGCCGTCCGCTGGAGGCGACGCGGAGCCGTCGACGTCCAATCACGTTCTCGAGAATGGGGAAGTTCCCGTCGACGAAAACCTTTTCACCGAAGACTTGGACGATTTGGAAGCGGAATTAGAAAACCTAGATGTTTAATATCGGTTTGCAGGGGGGGTGCAGACCGTTTTGGGGGGTAGGTGCATGGCGCTTCTGGCAGCCCGATTGAGTTGAAACGCCAGAACAAACATGCGTTGCAACAAATGTCTGAAAAAAAGACTCCTATGGAAAGATTTGAAAGTCCAGGGGTTGAAAAGAAAACACGGGCTCTTCACACAACCGGGAAAGCCCCGCGCCCGGACATTAACAACGCCAATAAACGCGACGCTGCTCTCTCTCTCTCTCTCGTTCGCGCAATTCTTCTCGCTTCGTGACATCTCTACGTCATGCTTTCAACGTGCAAATGGACAGTATGCAAAAGTTACCGGACTCTTTGTCAGTTCGTGCGTGTTGAATCGGTTTGGCGTGGTGCAGTGTTCCCTCTAAGAAAATTTTGCACTGAGCAAAAGTTTCCTTTAAGCGATGAGTATGCAATTGCGCAACCATGTGAATGCACAACCGGCGAAGCGTTGCACGGGCCACGCGGTATATACACGATATTAAATTCGGAATGTTGCAAGTGCGCGAGAATGAGATTTCACTGCACAAATGGTTTGGTGGTTACTGCGCAGTTGCGCAGCTTAGAGGGAACATTGTCCATTAGTCCTGTGGCCCGGCTGAACATTGTCCATTAGTCCTGTGGCCCGGCTGAACATTGTCCATTAGTCCTGTGGCCCGGCTGAACATTGTCCATTAGTCCTGTGGCCCGGCTGAACATTGTCCA
>Ga0210059_1005854_pt1 | contig 19747 bp, 5 predicted proteins | sample Ectturendosymbi2_FD_188042 | JGI IMG/M metagenome (GOLD analysis project Ga0210059, IMG submission 188042) | Ecteinascidia turbinata endosymbiont from Florida, USA - Sample 2 (SPAdes) (version 2) | ecosystem: Host-associated > Tunicates > Ascidians > Unclassified | place: Key West, Florida... | reverse complement strand
CTGAATCTTCCTTTACGTCTTTCATTTTCAAAAAAATCTTTAATAAAACTCACTCCAATAAACCAAGAGTTTCAAACTAAGAGATACGTCAAGTGAAATTTAAATGGAATCATGCCAGTTCACAGTAAAATCTAATCTAACAACAGTAGCCATCGAATGTTGCGCATATGTGTAAGATAACTAAGAAGTTTAAAATTGACAAGTTGCCCAACTGCAGTGCAGAACGCAAGCGCTTACGAGTATTGTGCACCGCCGCGCTGTGTCGTGCATTTTGCTGATTGCAAACTTGTGCCGAAAGCAGATACAGACTTTAATCGAATGTGAGTTAAGGATTAGCGGACATACCTAGAAATCTAAAGATTTCGAAACCATACTGGAGAAACTATAAACCAATTACAGTATTTCGACAGAATGCTTGAAAGCAGTGGTCGCCGGCCTGTGGCCCGCGTGGCTCGCGGTCAAAAATAGAAGCAATAGTTGGCTGACAAAATATTTCGTTTCCTCCCTTCATTTTTGTTGTAATAAGTAAGCTCATTCCAAGGATACAGTTACTCAATGAGGTTGCAGTCTCATTTCGCTATAGCAGCGTTTTATTCAACCTCGATCGACGCCATTCATTCTGAGACTGCGGCATTTTTTCTAATTTCTTCCTTGATAAGATTTTACCATGAACATTAATAAATGTCATGTTTAAAAATGGTAATATTGTTACATTACTTGAATAGTGCCAGTATGTTTTAACATAATGTTTCATCATCATCAAGGTAATCTGCTTTACGGCAGGTCTCTCATGACATCCCTCCGCCATTCTTCTCTATCCTCAGCTCTTCTTTTCATTTGTGCGCAAGTGCCAGTCATGACATCATCTAAAATTTTAATTATTTTCCTCCCTCTTGGGCGTTTTCCCTTCATTCTAGCTTCCTGCACATAATGTTTCATATGATCAATAAACGAGCACTTGTTGAAGCTTGACGCACATTAATTAGCCTCAATATTTAGTTATTGCAAAATAGTTTACAAAGCTGGGGCCCCAAAATGGGTTTTGTTCCGCCTGAAAAGATTTCTTGTGGAAGCCCTGCTCACAGACAACTTGTCAGCTGCTACATATGCTTTGTCGTGCCTTTGCATTTTGGTATCTAATGCCTTTGTGGAATGAGCATTCAGTCATGTTACTTCTGTGATCAAGATGTGGAAAAGTTGTGATTTTGAATGTGTTTAAGACAAGTATCAATTCTGTGTCATGTTTACCTGCTTTTTATGCTGTGTTCTCGGTGGTTTTAACAGCCCAGTGGCGACTCCGGCACACGGGCTCCACGGGTTCAGCCCGAGTCTTCGATTACGATTTATATGAGCTTGCTTGCTTTGTATATTTGTGCCACCACCCAAGGGCCGGTCCCACTTCACTAAGTTGTTCACTTGGGCTCTATTCTTTGTGCCTTGTAACTGTTCATATATTTTCGTTTCATGTCCGGCCTTTCACGTTCATGTTGCAGATGATCTGAATAAAACAATATCGTTCGTAGTAGGCGTTCTCACCACTTCGTTCGCTCGCGCTTTACTCGGGCTCATCCATTAGAGCCCGAGATGCCCGTCTATGGAATTAAGTATTTTTTAAAACATAATTCATATCGGACTGAATGTTTTTTGAAGCAATGGATTGTATGGAACGTTGTATTTGAAATCGAATCCCCTGGACAGTTCCCATCTTGAGAATAATTTCAAACGAATAAAGAATTGTTCAGCAACTCAGGCTGATATGAATGAGCCTAGTACTCAGAGACTTACTGGCTTTATCATTGCTCTGTGACGTACGTTACTCAACAATGGAGAAGTTATCGTGATAACTTCTCATTTATCATTACGTAACTAACGTCACAGAGCACCGATACTGCCAGACAAAATGAGAGGAAATGGAAATTTTGGTAACGCAAGCGTCCAACAGTTTTATTCAGTCAGAGTAAAATCGTATGACGAGCCCGAGTGACGCTAACCTGGGACCGCCCCTGCAACAGCCTATGAATTTCAGGTGGTTAACCGACACGTTTTCATAGTGGTGTAATTTTGTCTAAAGTAGTGTACTTTATACCTTCATACGGTGTGTAGGTAATGACGTCATATTTCAATACTTGTGACGTCACAGTTGCCAATTCAAACCGCAAAAATTTTCTATAGTTTTTTTGACGTGCTCTTCTGCCCCCCACTTTAAAAATGGTTCGCCACCCATGGGTATGGCTCGTTATGCGGCTTGGTGAGTGCGGTGCTGAAGAATAAACCGTTGAGCATGTGTTGTCTTTCATGCCTAATCCAGTGGTTCTTAACCCTGTTTAGATATCTTACCCTTTCATCAAACAAGACTGCCAGGTTTACCCCCAATACACTCAATGGTGCTCATATATTGAAAATACGAAATTAACAAACTTTTGCAGTATAGAATGATTTATATAAACGTAACATTGTCTGCTATTTAGTGTTCAGCAAATTTACCCTCTTGGAAAATGAAATGTTCCCCCAGGGGTGAATTCATCCCAGGTTAAGAACCCCTGGCTAATCCATCGTCCTCCCAATGGAGCAATGGCCTGGTGGTTCTGAACGACGAGACAGCGGAATAGCTGCTCAACACCTGGCCCGAAATCTCTGCGACCCAACAGTAGACAGGATCAACTCGCTCAAACGGTGAAAAAAAAATTTTTTTCATTACCTTTCTTGGCAAAATCAAGTAAAATCTTTGCAATTTCTCCATTTAGTTATTTCGAAACTTCTTGAGTTCTACTAAAATTCAACATCTGAAATTTCGTGCATGTCCTCCAGTGAAAGATTTGACGCGTTTTAACAAACTTTCGTAAAACTAGATATGTCTGTACATTAAACACAAATATGTTTCAACGAATACCTGAGAGATGATCGAAGATTTGGTCAGTTGGTTTTTCCAGGTTTTTGCCAATGAAACAAACTTTGTTGATCTACTGATGTTTCACAAATTTTTCCTCAAGCACGTGCTTCAGTTGAAACTTGATTCCATGACAAATTTGTATGTTTAATGAAACTTGACACATATGACCATGGTTTTGAGCGTATTTGAGCAGATGCTGAGACATATTTTCTCAAATAATGCTGTGACATTCTGCAATGTATGCAATGAATACTGCTTTCGACCTTGCAAACAAGATGGACTTTTCCTAGGCTCTTCTGTTACTTTTGTGTTTGAGGGAGAGTCTCCTCACAACAGCAGTTCTGACTGATTTTTTGAAAATGGCTCCGCGAGATCAAGAATCAAGCGTTTTCTCGATTTGTACCTTGTACCTGTCAAACGTATTAGTGGAGACCCAACCTTTGATCTCTGCACGTTTTGCTGCCGCATAAACCCAACTTGCTATCACATAAGCCTTGGAATATTTTCTGCCTGTGCAAGGCAATAAACGAGAGGTTTTTGGTTGGTACTTTGACCCGAAGCTTCAGCTTTGCACGTAGGCAGTACAGTGAAGTCGCGGTCGATCACGTTTCAGACGTGACCTTGTGCTCTATTCGTGCTAAATAAAGCAAATCAAACATTTGCAGTGTTTGCTTTGTGTCGCAATGGTGACGTCGCGCACACTCCGAAACGCAACAGTTACGCTATCATTGTCACGAGAACGAGAGTGACGTCATATAGGTGACACGTAAGCGCACTGTTCGCAGACACCCAAGTGCGCCCATCCACTTGCTCCGTAACTAGAGTTAATCTGTTACATTATTTTTGTTCTAATTCGTTTGGCATTTTTTGTTTGTTTATTATTTATTGACCTTTTTTGTACCACGACATTTCTAGGCTGAGTTTGCACACGATTTTTGCGAGTTTTGCTAAACTTTGAAAGGAGGGTGGTTTTTATGTCAAATGAAGTGTTTATAACTTATCTCTTTTGTTTTTTGATAAAACAGACGTCGTAAATGCTTGCTGACTAGCAGCAGATAAAAAGACTGCCACAGCAACGACAACATTTTGAAAAAAACTTGCATGTTTTTTCCTTTTTTTGTCAGGGTAAACTGAGCCTTGAGTAATTTTGAAGACGAGCAAGGGAACATAACAAAACTAGAAACGATAATTCGTTAAGATTATGAGACATACGGGCTTTACATGATTTTGCTAAATAGGTAAAAGCCAAAGTTAAACACTGAAATTGAAAACGATACATTTAGGACTCTTCCCTTATGTCCATTTTCAACCTTCCTCTGCTTAGTTCTATTCATCAAATGAGTTCGTAGGCATAGACCGTGGTTGACAGTGGCTCCTCTTTCGTCCTGTGATTTTTGGATGCGTCTGACGGATTGCTCTACCGTACGTGTAGAAGTATCTAATGATTTATTAACCAGGGGTGTAGTGCTAAGAAAAAAAGCTGGAAAGGCACCCAAAAAACTAGTTATTTGCAATGGCACTTCAAACTCATTTTAAATCAATATTTAATGAAGTATTCGCTTTCATCACACTACAAACGAAAACATCCATTTTTTTTCAACACACACAACCTGTCTGGAAAAAAGTGTGGGAACGCGTTCCCGTGCGTTCCAGTTCCACTACATCCCTGGTCAACTTTCAATACAAGAAAATATGATCGTATCAACAAGAGTTTTGTTAAAAAGGTCTTCTCAATTTCGCCCAGTTACCAGGCTTTATGGTTTATTTTTTTAGAGAAATTAATGTGATGTTCGCTGTTGCAGTACTTTTTTGTGTTTGTGGTGCCCAGCAGCCCGATTGCGTTTGTTTGATGATTCCTTGATTGTCACCAGCAGCATCAAGCCTTCCATGCATGATACAAACACTCATGTCACAGTGACGCCCTTATTCGCAACGCTGCTAGATGACCGGTCTAAACATACAGCTTGTCGGTTGCCTGGAGTCCGCGGTGTTAATGGGTTAACGGGGAAAAAGCAGTTTGTGCATAAAGCTAGCGAACGTTCTTGCGCGTAGCGGCTCGTGAGATTTCAGCACGTGAGACCATAAGTGTTGAAAAAGAGTGATCGTTTGACGGCAGACATGGTGGTTTACTTTACGTTGAAGGCGGTGTGAGACGGGTTTTTCAAACTTGTAAGGGATTGTCTGCAACAACTCGAGCAATTGAAGAAGACCGTTTCGAACGTGGTAGTAAAAAAGTTGCACTAGTCGCTGTTACCTCCAAAATTACTGATCAGGGTTAAGGTTGAGAAACAGGTATACTCTTGCAACGAGCTTGGTGGAGCAGTTGATAAATTAAAACAATAATTTTCATGCAGTTTTGTCGAAAATAAATATTTTTTAAGATTTCGAAACGATCATTTGTCGTTGCAAAACGAAAGTATTCGTTGCTCAAATATACATATGTTGCTTTTTTAATATCTGGCAATGCGGAAAACAAGTGGGTTAAAATCATAAAGTTACCTTTTCGGAAGCTTTCCAAGATTTTAAACATTCGACAAATGTTTGGTTGTGGTATAGATTGTGGGTGAGTTTTGAAGGCCTGAAAAGTTTCACTACCCTTTCAATTTATATATGTCTGTCATCGTAAAAAGTGACGTCAGCAGCGCAGGCGCAGTGGTAGGCAGATACCCTGAGGTTCAGCGGAACCAATGCAAACGAGATGGAAAATTGCTTTGGATGGTAAGTCAGATGGTACGTATCTTTTGAGGTAGGCGTTACCCTGATAGCACGTCAGTAGATTTTGCCACACTACTTCGCCAATCGTGAAAATCCACTCTGCATTTAAGCGGTTCTAGGACAACTGCCACCTAGGACAATTGTCACCCAGGACAGCTGCTACCTGGACAAGTGCCTCCCAGACAAGTGTCACCTAGGACAACTGCCACCCAGGACAACTGCCACCTACGACAATCGCCACCCAGACAACCGCCACCTGGAACGATCGTCACCCGGAAAACTGCCATCTCAGTCATATTGAGTTTTTTGCCTTTTATTGGCATCAAAACTAATTGAACTTCACGAGGAGGTAGTATAGACCAAAAATTCCTTTCATCCTCTGACCACTTTAAACCTTTTGCGTGAGGAATATCGTGTCGATAACATTACATCTTCACAAACATTATAAGTCAGTGCAAAGCTTAATTTTATATAGGCATTTTCGAAATTTTCACAGAAAACTCTTTTATGCACGTTACTGCATTCAATCCACGAACTTCTAAAAGGCCTTTTCTTCCTTTCATTTTACAGTACGTTGTATGCATTCTTTTATCTTAGCTTTTGATTTGTAAGTTCCATGGCAGCAACAGCAAGGTTTCAACTCACTTTTCCTGAAGTATGCTGAAGCAATATTATAGCAACGACCAGAGATTCTCAAGCACTCTGCCGCAAGAAGTCCTGTACGTGTCGCAACGCGATATACCAAACTGAATTTGATAGCTTGCATGTGATGCGTAAAACGCAATATCCTCGGTGGCTGTTGTCCGGTTGGCACAGAGTGTGGTGATAAAAAAAGAAGTTTTGAAACATACATAAAAAACTTCAACAACACTTCACACTAATATTTAATCAGTTTTTAATGATGTTTTCACTTTCATTGCACTAGAAAGAAAAACATGAAAAAAGCGTGGTAACATGTTCCCGCCCCACGACACCCCAGGGGTGGAAGTTTTCCGGCTGGCAGTTGTCCTGGGTGGCAGTTGTCCGGATAACCATTTAAACATATAAACAACGTTTTCAAGTAACTTCACTCCACAGATGAAACAAGCAAGGAATCAATCACAAATTTTAATAGGCAATCGATTTCACGTAAACTGCGCATCATCAGTCCTTACATCTTGCTAGATTTTTTCAGAAACCACAGCCTGATGTAAGTTTATGAAATTTTAGCATAACAATGTAGAACGATTTCTTGAACCTGCAACGTAGCTCAGCTTGCTCAATTTAAACTCAAAGTACTTGATCTTGCACCCTCTGTGTCAAATGCTGCGATCGGAGGAAAGTCATGCAGCTATTATCGTTTTAGACATTGGTGATCAGGCCAGATCGCTTCTGTAAGGCATTGTATTCAAACCCGAGTATCCATGTAGCGAAGGACTATGGATTGCCAAAGAGAGTCTCCCCTGGGTTAAAAGTAGTAAAGAGGCACGGGCTTTGACGTAACAGCTGTTCCACTTACCGCAAAGTTTTCAAAATATGTTTCTGATAAGAGCTGTTAGAAAAACGTTTTTTTCAAGCAATATTTGTGGGCTCACTTTGAAAATAATAAACTACATTTTGAAACTAATTAGGAGACAAAAATTGTCGCTTGTTGTTTTGATGTCCGCTGAAAAAACTGCTATTATGCACTTGCTACTTGAAAGCAAGGCGAGGGGCATTCATTTGTGTTGGTTATTGCTTTGATCACTCTATATTGCTTGTTCCCGCCGCGAATTTACAGGTCTTATTCTTCACGCACATCCCGCTCGTGGTGAAACGCACATTCAATACCGCGCCTACCGAGTGGTTGCAAATTGCAACAACGCCCCGCCTTTTTACAACGAACAACGAACCGCACCGATCGAACATTCTTTTTCTGGAGGTTACATCTGGCATGGCTTTCACCTCATGATCACAGCACCATTTTGTTGCGATCGGAAAGCCGGAGCGGCAAGCGCCCAAAGCTTCACATTTAGCCTGTTTGCATGGCACGTTTAATTGTAGCCTAATTGTGGCTTTTGGTCGACTGTAGCTTTTATTTTCCGAGTCACGCTTAAGGGTGTGGCTTTATTAAACGTGACACAGAAAATAGAAAGCCACAATCGACCAAAAGCCACACTTAGGCCACAATGAAATGTGCCATGTAAACAGGCTAATTATGTCAGCAAGCAGCAATGGAGATAACGCGCTGCGATCACACTTTTAACTTCCGCTAGTCATCGCATTCAACCGTTCACCATTAGTATCAGCATAGCTTACACGCCATGCTCACTCTATTATGTCTTGGTTCTATCACGAAATCGATAACATAAATGCAAGCCAGGCACAACAGTGGTTAAAATGGGCAGATATTTGTTTTCTTTTTCGTCTAAGCATCTTCGGTTTTCTCCTTAAACTTCGGAATATTTACTGTCGCTACTCTGAAAATGTTTCAATTTTAGTTTAGATACTGTACATGGCATAGTGTCATCTCTTTCAAAGTTTTTAATGCTGTAACAGCCATGTAATGAACAGAAGCATTTAACAAGTTGAAACGTTTTTTATTTTGTCCTGAAATGAGCATCTTTTAAGCTCAATGTTGGTTAATTTTCTCGTAGAAAAGAAAACTCTGCCAAGTTCTCCAAACAAAATCCTTTCATATCTACGCATACCGGCATCCATCCAGTTTTTCTGAAATTACAAATCCTCGTAGCGATTGCGTCAATTTGCATGCTAAGTTTATCGCATGCCAGTCAGATGAGCATAAATGCAAACAACGTTGTTGCAAGCTTCTATGCATCCTTTGGTTATGGCGCGCCTGTTCAAAATCAAAAGTCATCATTCTGTTTACATTTAATTTTTCAATTATACTCTTCTGGCTGAAAACAGCAGCTCCCTGACATGTCGTGCAGAGTTTATAAAAGTCTTCAGAAGAAACACTGGTGTAGGAGGTGGGGGTGCAGGGTGTGCAAACGCACTCCCAAAACTATTGATTTGTTGAAAATCTGGGCAAAATCCCTGAAAATCCAAACAAAATCCCTAAATATCTGGGCAAAAACCTCAAAAATCTGGGCAAAAATGACGTCCAACGTTGTTTGACTTCAAAAATGGGCCCCAACGTTTGCAGAAAAACAAGTGAAGACCATTTCTTTGGAAGTCACACCAAAGAAACGGTCGGAAAAGTTGCACGACAACATTTTGGGAACGTTTGGGCAAAAATTTTTTGCAACCCCAAAAATTTCCTTGCTCCTACACCTATGAGAAGAAAGTTTGCCGCAGTAAAACTTGTACAAGCAACTCCTCATGATGACGTCAATCAAGTTGGTGTTTAGACAAACAGAGCAAACAGAAACCGATTCCCGCAAACTTAATTAACAGAAAACAGATATATGCACAGTAGGTGAAACAGGCATTCTGATATAGAAGACTTATGATAATGTGGGTTCAGCAAACAGTTGATATGCTTCTAAGCAAAGCTGACGTCACACGTGCACTGGAATCTTCCCTCTTTACGTGATGGTCGTTCTTTGCTAAGTACACAGACCGGTAAGTTTATGACTGGCAAGCTTTATCGTTGAATGCGCAGTTCAGTTTGGCAGCTTGAGCGAGTGCGGCATACAGGCAGGCTCACCCAGCTCGCTGCAACAAGACTGTATCGTGTGATTTTGCTTGAAGGTTTGGTTTTAAGCTTTTTGGAAGAAGTTCAGAGACGTGTCAAAAGATCAGTAAGGTGGCGCTATAGGTGGACTCGTTTCAAAGACTGAGGAAGTAAGATTTCTTTCAATGGAACCTTCCCTGCAAGCCAGCTATTGATTTAATGGAGTAATAATTGATAAAATCTTTAAATTCTTTCCCAAGGAAAGTACTCGACTATTTCAGTGGGTTTTGAAGTGTATGCCCTTTTCTGCAACGTGGATGAGATGATGAGCAAAACCTATCGGTAAATTTTGACCGGAAACAAAAAAACAGCTACCAGTCATTTTCTCAGCTTGGAAACTGTATTCATATATGAACAACCATCAGGACCTGTCAAAATGATCTCATTCGTTTCCACCAACCACTAAAGTGGAATGTGACTTTCAGTTAGCGTAAGGAAAATCAACAAAATTTGAGAGCTTCTCTTCGCCACGGCAAATATCCCGTTACCTGGGGCAACTACAGCAACGGTGATCGCAAGCCAATGACCAATTAATAACATTCAAATACCCGGGCATACGGTATAAAAAATAGGAACAAAATTAACGCATCCAGCTCCACTGCCACAAACCAGTGCAATTTACTGCCAGTTAAGCAAAAACATTTACTTTAGGCATCTGTCAAAATAAGAAAAAGTTGCAGTATTCCGTATAGTTACTTCTGTGCCATGTACAATTTTTGTCAACAGCTTTGAGTCATTGTTGAATTCTGCCCATAAGTTCGAGTTAAAAATAGTTGCTGTATTGAGCAAATTTTTTTGGTTTTGCGTTCCCTGGGCAGGTTCTCGCCTTTTGTTGCGCTGATATCACAGCAAATTGCATCGTCGCGACAGATCTTTAGTGACTAGTCATGTTGAAGAGGAGCTTTTTGTTTCTTTTTTTCTGCCCTCAGCTTGATCGACGTTACAGTTCGGCGATGAAGTAGCTCACAGCCTCACGTATTTGCAAAGTACGGCTGCCGCGGGCACACACTGCCACTGAGATAAGAGATAAAGCCAGCATAACTCGTGTACTCGAGGCGTCAAGTCGGTAAACGACCACAGGCAAACGCCGGTGGGAAAATTTTTTTTGAAGCTTTGCTTGACATGGCTGTCAAAGGCGGTAAAAAAACTTGGTTGATTGCAAAACCGTTAACGAGTAGTTGGCACAACACATGTGTGTGATACACCGGAGTTAAAAACAGATGTCGTTCTTAAAAACAGACACCCAAGCAATATTTGCAAATAAAGTCAAGAACTTGTTTTCTGCCAATTGACACGCTGTTCACAACAAATTTCAAAAATATTTTCAAATTTAGCTCATGGTAGCTATATAGCACTGCAAAAGAAGTTAGATTGATGCCACGCGCACAAGCGCATTTTCAGAGTAACCAGCTGAAAAATAGGAACAAAAGTAGCGATCAAGGCGATGGCACGTCGACAAAGCAGATGGCTTTTTGCCTGCATTTGAAAGTCTTTCAGTAGGAAAAACCCCAGCACTTGCTCATCTGAGCATATTGGAAAAATCTGAAGGTTGCCAATCAATAAATTTAATGGTTATTGGAAACAAGATACGTCTTCATAAAGATCATGAAAAAGTACTTTAAATTGACACTGTGTAATGTTGTTTGCCCTTTGCCGGCCAATGTAGGTTAGACAGTGGAAAAAATGTGATAGTAGACGCTGCAAACTGCACGAATTGGCGGACCTTGTTATAAGTCCGGCTACTAGAATGACAGATATCTGGGTCTGGTTACTGCAAAACCATGTGTAAATCCGATAAAGCCGTTTATTGGATGTTATCCTTGATTTTATAACGAAGAGATCCAGCTATCCACCGTTTTCGGTAGACTTCACAGAAACTGGTAATACAAATAGGTTTCTTGCGGAAAACCTTTTTCTAATGTACTTGCTCCTGCAGCAAATTATTTTTGTAAAGAAAAGAGCATGAAAACATTCAAAGATCACCGTTAGAGAGGCATTTGGATTGAACCACGCACAGCAAAACTGTCATTGACTGACATTACATGAAGGTTAATTTTTAGCTAAGATCCCCAAAGCGATTGTTACGTGTTCGCGTTATGAGCGAACAAAGCGAACAGCGAAGTCACCGGTCCTCGATATGCGTTGAAGAGCTCGTGTGTAAGCAATGTATTTGAAAGGAATGCTCGGCCAACTGAATCACTCCCTGCTAAGCATTGTGACTGAAACTGAAGCAGCCCCTGCAAGAACATGTCGAACGGGTTCTTGACAGTCGCACCTGCGGCGTGTTTAGAAATCGATGACGCAGGTTCTTTGAAGTTTCAGCCAAGTTGTACACTTGGTTTGCTGTTACTTACACCTGCTCTGTTGGCATATTCATTACGATGTTGAAATTCAGTGGATGCTAGCAAGACTGAGAAAAAGAGAGGTTTCTACCGGTCAGTACTTTTGTAACCCGAAATATTGCTTTGGTAACCAGTGCTTCCTCTTCCTCTAAGAAATTTTTATACTGAGCATATGTTTGTTTTAGTTGCGCATGCAAGCAACTGCGCAACCATGTAGACAGTTTAGACCAGTGGTTCTCAAACTTTCACGAGCCGTGGATCCCTTCTAAGTGCAACTGGCGCACACTTAATATATCGTGACACTTGGGTTATGCAATATCACGGCAAAGCTATCCAGTGAAGGCCTCTGCTCGTTGCCCCCAAGTGGGCCGAGGGGCCCGTTTGAGAAATCCTGATTTAGACACACAACAGTAAAGCGTTTCAAGCATTCCAAGAGCTATACGGTAGATATACGATTAAATCTGGACTGTTGTTAGTGCGTGAGAATGAGATTTCACTGGGCAAATGGTCTGTTGGCGCTGCGTAGTTGCGCGCCTTAGAGGGAACATCGTTGGTCACAACAATTACATTCTTATTGTTTTGGGGGGTTTGAAATCTCTACCTATTGTTTGGTGGTATAAAGTTTAAGCAGTTTTAAAGTAAGGTTTTCACGAGACGTCCTTGTACAAATATCTGAAACAGTGCATGAGTTTCTTGTGTGAAAGCGAGCAATTTATGACAAAACAGGTTGGGAAAAGTTTGCCCGAAATATTTTACTGTTATGCATTTTCAAAACTTTCCTCATGATTTTAGTTTGCATCAATTACGACGAAAAACACAGCAGCCTGTCGCTTTAACAGTTTCGAGTTATTGATTCGGAAAAAGGACCAGATGGTCAAGCGGTGACGACAGCATTGGTGTGGGAGGTTACCAGATGGTGGTTTGATTACGTGTTGTTTAGGTTGACTGGTTTCATGTCGGCCACCCGGGGGCGCCTCTGGGTAACGATCAACTTCGTAATTTTGCCTAATAATTGAAACAGTCTCAAACACTACGAAAGTTGCTGGAGTGATTTTCAGCGCCTTTTGTTTGCTAATAAAAGGTTTGGTTTTAACAAATGACTGCGAAGAGCCTCAAAAAACAAAATTTGTCTAGAGGTGAAAAACAAGCAGTAAATAACTAATTCGTCAACTGACCCAACGTGGTTTCTCGTTTCGAGTGAATTTTCTATAAAAATAGTTTTTTAATTATCCATGAAATTACTCTCAAGTCATACCTTCAGTGTATAAAAGACTCCTGTCTAAAGCTTAAAAGATGAACAATGTGTAGATTTGTATTTCAAAGACGTAAGCAGGCAAAATCAGAGGGGGGACGTTGTTACCCTATAAAACTGCCCATAAGAGTTACCCTATAAAACTGACCACGTGGGCTCAAGACAAGTTTTTGGTCTGTAATTTAGATCCTTGAAGAGACCGCCTTTTCGTCTTGATGCCTGCGACAACCTGGTGCGTAGTTTCCAGCGAAAAGGTTCGTTGACTACTTGTGGTGCTTTTCTCACAGGCGCTCAAGCGCCGCCAACCTTGCAGCGTATAATCTGCTGTGGCCGAACGTTAAATGCCGTGGCTTGCGGTTACCGGACTGCCGGGCTGCGCGCAATGGCTGCGTCGTTATCGCCTGCATGTCGAGTGGCGCCATCGCAAGATAACTGCGCCTAATTCACTGTAGTAGAACTATAGTGCTCTTCGCAAACAGTTGTAACGCTGATGCGTGCTAGAATTGAAGCTTCAAGAAAGTGTTTATGTAACGAATCGGTTTTTGTGAAGTTTCGTTTTCTTTTTCGAGTGGTTGATGCATTGCAGCAGCTTTGTCAAATGCTCTGTAACGGATTGATTTCCCGGAAAAATATTGGCAAAAGCATAGCAGTCATAAGTTATTGCGGAAGCTAAACGCTGAATTCTGTAAGAACCGTTACTGCAGCATGTGCTACCTTACTGCAAGTTACTTTGTAACACATCACAAGCTGCAGTAATGGTTGTACTGTATAAGAACCGTTACCAGAAGTATCGCTTTTTTATAGTTATTTTTTAATACTTTTTCCTCGTCGGTAGGAAAGGCAGCACGGCTCTAAGGTTTCGTTTCTGTCTTGCGAAAGAAACTGGTTCGCACACAGTTAATACAAACCTGTGTTATAGCATGGAGCACGGGCAAATTCCTAACATTTTTTGCGCCCGGCAGGTCGGTCGACAGTGAAAGAGGCGAGAACAATTCAAACACAACTTTTGCCGAGGTCGCTTCGCCGCATATGGTCGACCTCACGGCGTGCCAGTGTTGCGTTTGCTGTGGTCCCAGAAAAAATCGCTATACAAATTGTCAGTTTGACCAGTGGAAAGTTCAAGCCTTCAAATGTAAGCTTCATTTCCGTTCGAGTTTGTTTGTCAGCTGGCCCGGGAAATAACCCTGTATTACGCTGTGCCAAAGGGACCTTTGTTTGCACTCGTTGAAAGCGCGAACAAGGTCATCTCTATGTTGCCAAAGTCTGTCCGCAGCTTGATTTAAAATCTAGCTTCGATAGGTCGAAACCAGTGGTGAATTTTACGGCGCGGTCTTCGGTTGGTGCTTGGGAGACTCGCACCTACGTTTGTTTAGGTCCACGGTCTTAACTGAAATAACAGCAGTATTTTTCTTTACATCAAAAACGTTCATAGTATAGTGATTGTGCCAATCAGTCATGTAACCATTGGGCTTTCTTTGCGCGTAACATGCAACTTTGCGCTTAAGTACGCTTTCCACCAAATGCGGTCCAGCCCACGCTGCATTCGCTCGGAAGAGAAAAACGACGACCTGGAGTCTTTGGCGGGTGCCTGGGAAGACGGATGCAGCACATGAACGGATTGTGCTGAACGAACAAACGATCCTGGAGACTGCACTCCGCTCAATGCTTGACAGAGCAGAACAAGCGTAGGTGTGCGGTGACGTTTCACCACCCGTGAATAGCTCGGGCGTTGGTGCGTGTAGCCTCAAGGCCTCTCGCGCATTACTTCAGTCGTATGGTGCTGACAGGGCAAGCTTCGTTACGCGTTGTTGTTAAGACGGGTTCGCGTGCGTGAAGTGCAAGAGCAAAAAAACGACTTATCGATCTCAGTGCCCATCTGCAGTGTCGTCCCAGGCGCGCTGCAACTCATGCAGTCGTCGAAATGCATGCCCAGCTCGCTTAACCTCTCCGTCAGTTCAAGCGCGTACGAATGGGCTTGTAACATAAAGCGGACGAAAAACCGAGGAAAAAAGCACCTGCGCTTAGAGAATGTGAGGATCCTGCAGTTAATGTTAGTTTCAGATTTAAGTTGCAGCACAGCTGATCATTTCTTTATTGGTTGCTACGCGTCTTTCTGGCAAAAGTGGTTACACACTGGGCGGAAGCCGGTATTTTAAACATGCTGGCTTATTTATTTCCGTTTTGCAGAATCCATTTGTGTCAAACAGCAGTTGACGCATGTAAGTCTTTTGAGTTTACAGTCCCCAAGCTGTGCGTTTCTTGATACACACCGGCATATGTGTGAAAGACGTCTCCACAGAGCGGAGATCGGTTGAGCGAGAGATGTCAGTGTCTGGGAGAGCGAATTATCATGCGTGGTCATGGCCGTGCATGACTTTTCTAGGGTGATTTTAACAGATATACGTAAGCTTTACAGATAAACGTCGAGCATTCCTAGTGCGACGAAGTTTTTTGTTACGAATCGGCGATACTAGATATGACATTTGAGCTGATTTGCACTCAAGCAAACCTAAAGTGTATCAGGTTTCATATGCGGTGGTGTTTCCAATCAGCAGTGCAGCAAAAACTTGTAGATGCGGCTGTTTAAGTTTCTAGCAGCGCATACCGATAACCAAAAAATCTACTTTATACTAGAGTATTTTAAGTTTAATTCTAACTGTTCCTACATGTGTGAAGAATATTAAGCGCTCAGCGAAGACAGATATGTCATTAGTCAAGATGGCAATTAAATGTTTTGCCTTGTGTTTTACTCGATGTTCTAAACTTGGTTGTTGTTGACCAGTGCTCATGATTTGATGTTAGAAATTGCTGTCTTCGACAAGGAGGTGACAAAGAAGCAGAAAAAAAATTAAGCGTAGCAGCAATAAAACAAGCTTCAATTCGATCTTATCTTAACAGGAAGAGGATTGACGAATAAAACAAACAAACAAAAATATCCCTGATTTATGCCGGTATCAGGACATTAGTCACATTGATCAGATTTCACTACTGTTTCTCAGACTACCAGTCCTTTGAACTTAAAATAAAAGAGAGAAAATATGTACACAAACAAGCCAAAATTGAGTCACAAAGAAATGTAGCATATAGCAAAAATAAAAAAACGCAATAGACATCAACATAACACAGATGATGGTGGGCAAGCAATGGATGAAGAGATAGGCATGTACAGATGAGCAGGTGAGGCAAGCATATAGGTGAAGAAAGTAAGCAGCAATAATGGTTATGAGGCAGAGGGCAAGGCATTTTAGTACAACATTTCATAGCAAAAACAAGTAGCATGGGCGGAAAACAATGTTTATAAACACACATCATGAAGAAATGTAGATTTACCCACAGACCATAATTGGGTGGGTTGCATGGATGAGTTGTTCCCAACCAGGTGCATGGTGTCACCGAATGAAGTTGAAGAGTAAAGGATGTGACCAGGTTACAGTATTATTAGCAGTATATAATCATCATTGATTATTGATTGCAATAAGTATTAGGTACATGAAAAACAAAACAAAACAACAAAAAAATACGTTTAGTAGGTTAGAGAATTAATTAGTTCTAAGGTATAGTTTCACAAAAAGCCATAGCTTATCTATGTAAACTACCCATTTATTTCAAAAGTTCTTTGAACTTAGGGAAAAACATGAGATTACTAGATGGAAACCGAGAGCTTTCTTAACACTTTGCTGCAATACTCAAAATTGCAGTGCAAATTTTCCCGACAGAGATCTAAAATAATCGAAACACACTTCAGATGGCAAGCGCCGGGAGGTTGCATAGCTTATTCAGTGAACAGATGGGTAGCGGTGCAATGTCAGCACGCTCGTGAGAAACAGATGTTAGGCACAGACAGGAGCATGCGGCATAAGCAATTCTAAACTTTCAGAAAATCTTCGTTTCTAACTTCATTTGGTAGTACATGCTTCGTAAAGAAAAACTATCTTTTCATTCTATATCAGTTTGATCGCACGTTTGAAAGACTTTGCGATCACATCGCTAAAGAGGGCACATTTTTGATGTTTTTTTCAATTTTGGCTAATTTTGTTTGCCGTAATCGCAAGCCAGCCTAAACGCATTAAAATCTTCACAGCCATAAACATGCTATTTCTACTGCTATCTTTAGTCAGTTGTTGGAAATAAAGCAATTTGAATATTTGGACTTAAAACACAAATTCAAATTAGAATGCAGGAGTAGCATTGACGAATAGCGACGGGCGACGGGTTTACCACAACGCATTGTTGAAAACCGGATAGTTAGTAATCAGATCGTGTATTATATCTGTTGCTGAGAAAGTAATGCAAGGATGTCAAGCTATGGTCTTGCAAGAATAGACTGGGGAAAACCTTGAAACATAACACCGTTTACAAAAGTGAAGAACTGCTCTCAGTGACCAGCTGCAAAGTGGAATTCGCATCCTATGCAATGTGTAAAACCATGTACATCAATTTTACACGTCTACCACGTCAGCAACTTATTTCAAAAGACATTGCATGAGTGTTGCGACTGCTAAAATCTTGCGTTCGCTGGTGAATTTCCGCCAACACGTGGACGTGATTGAATTGTTTTACTTGTACGGACATTTTAGTCGTTTAAATCAGCCAAGATTTTTTGCACATCAGCAAGATTCAACTTAGTATTCACATCTTGCAAAACTTTTTAAACAGTAAAAACTAGGTGCGCAAATAAATTTGTTGAGTGAAACGGCAATGATTCATTCATTGTATTGATTCTGTTGCTTCTCGTTCGACTGCAAAAAGCTAGTTTGAAAGAACGTATCGTTGGTTGAAATGTTGCCTGATGTCTTTTTCAAAGCGTCGCCGCAGGCTTTATCCAAAAGGTTCGGCTGTCGGCTTACGAAAACCGCGCAACAACCACAGTGCATTTTGATTTAACTTAAAGCAGAGCGTAAGCCATTTTCACCATTGATGTACCAGCATTTCTACTGTAAAGCGCTCCAGTTCATCGATGTGACATCACTTCCGTTAACTATTCGAGACGATCAGCCCATCCGTCTTTGTGACCCAGTCATCAAACCATACGCGTTGTCTGTTCGCAGGTCTACACTGCGTGTCTAATACGCTATAGTTTTTCTGGAGTGAAGCTTTAAAACATGCGACAAGGCATCTGTATTGATGACATGAGCACAAGGCAGATTGAAGATGACAGCAGCGACCTTGTCATCATGCTTGAAGGTAGGTTGACTGCCAAGCCAAACTGAAGTAATCAGATATTGAAAGTCAGATTGGGTTAATCGACGATTTCGTCCAAAGTTGAACTTTTTGAGTTCAATGTTATTCACTTAGACTTTTCGAGGTATATAGTACTAATTCATCGTTTTTAGCGACGTTTTGGTGGGTTGCTTAGGAGTCTATTGAAACATTTAGTTGGAACATTTAAATAAAGCAACGAGCTGCGATTTACAATCAGGTGCATTGAAAATTCTTTCGTCCAATCCTGTGTTGTTTCAGCCAAGTGCACTAAAACAATTCCTCTTCGCTGAGTGCAAACAGGGTATTAAAGCAAATTAAACTTTTGTCGACGGCGCAGTTGTTGGACAGGCCCGAGTACAGAGCCTGCGTCGCCTGTGAACTGACGGCAAAACGGTGAACATTAAAAATTAAAACACCTGAAACCTTTTTTTCTGCCCCGTGGTTTTGCTGACGGTCAACTGAAACATGTTCATCCTGTCTGTTCTCACCATGCAAGCCCTGCCTGCCTACGCGGAAGTAGACGTACCTACGCTGCTATTCATATTGATGAGAGCCACGCAAGTCTCGAAAGCGGGGGTGTGCTCGCTTAACTCCTGCTACGGAGCGTAGAAGGAAACTGATCACGGAAAACAATGCGTGGCACCCTGTAGTCAACAGGGCACAGTTAAGCGCTTTCAAGCTGCAGCAGCGGTGGTGCAGAAAGAAGCGCAGTAGATTGGTCAACGGGCATTTCGGAGTTTGGGTAGGGTTTTTCAAAAAAACATTTTGCACAGTAGGCTATTAAAACATTTTAGTCTGCATAGTGCTGAAGTAGTGATGGCGTCAAGCGAAAATGCAGTGATGTTAGAATTAACTCGGCTGTCACTGGATTTTCTGATTCAAAACTATCAGCCGCTTGGTGCTCAGAAAAATTAGTGCAGGAAGCGGATGATTAGTACGCTGTGAGCAGCGCTAACCATTATCTTCGTAACTTGGGTCTCGGAAAAAAAAGCACCAGGGTTTCTAGTGTTTTTACTGGATCGCAACTGAGAAATGGAGTTCATGAAATCAAAAATCATTAGCATTTTTCGGATTTCAATAAACGGCGCTGATATCTCGCAGTTGGTCAATAGCAAGTTTGATTAAATTCTTCCCAAAATTTGAACGTTTTTCGGTCGGTTTTTAGGTTTTTCTCAGAGAAAAAGAGGCGATTTTTGTCGAATACAAGAAAAACTGAACGAATCGTTTAATTGCGGCGTTAAAGAAGTAAAAAAACAGATAACTGGCTTAAAGTTCAGATTTTTTCCAAAAAAGTGATTTTGTGTAAACCTGCACTACTGTGCAAGCCTGAGGCTGATAAAAGTTTTCACTGGCATTGATTGCATCGCTGATCCCCAAACCTGATAAAATGTGCCCTACCTTCGTTTAGGCTGCCGAAATGTTTAGGCTGCAGGGTGACCCAAAAAGATGTGTACCCATGAAAATTTCAATTGTGACTTTGATTAAAAAGCTATTTATTTCAAATTACAACCACACATTATTCAGTTTATGGAAGACCATTAACCAGAGTTTCAACTATTTCTGCCGATTTTTAGTCAATTTATGGCTTTCCCAAGATGTGTTCCAAATGTCCACCATTTCGTTGCAAGCAAACCTGTACTCGTCTGGCAAAGTTGTTAATCACTTTTACACACTCCTCTTTCGGGATGGCT
>Ga0210059_1005853_pt1 | contig 19747 bp, 13 predicted proteins | sample Ectturendosymbi2_FD_188042 | JGI IMG/M metagenome (GOLD analysis project Ga0210059, IMG submission 188042) | Ecteinascidia turbinata endosymbiont from Florida, USA - Sample 2 (SPAdes) (version 2) | ecosystem: Host-associated > Tunicates > Ascidians > Unclassified | place: Key West, Florida... | reverse complement strand
CCCGCTGACATTCGACGTTTCGTAACTGCTACGTGACATTCCAACCTCAATTTACGCCCTCAAAATGGTGCGCCCGGGGACAGATGTCTCCCTTTCCCCCCTGGCTACGCCACTGTCTTCAGGACAGAATCATAAGTTTGCTTCAAGTTATGCATATAGCCAAATATCCTGAAGTCCAAGCAAGCTACAAAAACTGTCATACTGACATATGCTTCAAAACAAAAACCGTAGTTGCACATGCAACGAAGTATTGAACCAGTGCCATATTTTTCCAAGCATTCAATTCAGTCATACGCAGCTTTACCGGTAGCAGTAGCCAATGCTTCCAAGCCCCAACTGCTTCAAAGTTTGTCGCTGGTGCTCAGTTTTTACCGAACTAATGTGGAACCTGTCGATCAGGTCAAAAGCAACCTGAGCTAAATCTTTTCTAATGCTGCTCGCTTACTGCAAACAAATCATCCAAAATCAAGGCAAAACAGTGAGAAGAGCAGGTACTATCAACGTGTGCTGAAAGAAGAGCTCTAGCGAACTTTTTCCTTTGGCCACTACTCACGCCAAAGTAGCGAATAGCGGTAGCCGTAAAATGGTGATAGCTCACTACCGCATCCGTTATTTTTTTAAAATAAGAGCGACGCTCCCGCTGACGCTACTGGAAAATTAGCTCGCTACAGTAGCTCGCTATTTTAGTAGCTCGCTACTGCCCAGCTATGCTCCCATGTAACTCACAAACAAAAAGCTATGGTACAGCAATGCACTGAAGTAAACGGGTTTGATGAGTGTAGTCGGAGGACGAAGAAATTTTGTTATACACATTTGTGATTTCAAAATTTGTGACAAGAAAGCAGAACCTTATGAAGTTCAAACGGCTTTAAAAAGTTGGTCTTGGAGGCGCCTCTGCAAGCAATGTGCTTACACATTAAAGTTGCTGTTTGGATCCCCTTTGAATGTATAGTAGTTGCACATTACAGTTGTTGTTGTTGTTGTTGAAGCCTTTGAAAGCAAGGTAATTACACATTATAGTTGCTGTAGGGGCACCTTCAAAAGCAAAGTTGGCTACTTACACATTACAATTGCTTTTGTGGGCCCCTTTGAAAGCAAAGTACTTTCACACGACAGTTTCTTTTAGGGGCCACTTCAATGAAGTTTAAAAGCAGAGTGCTTACACATTACAGTTGCTGTTGTGGGAAACTTTGAAAGCCGAGACTCACACTTTACAGTTTCTTTTAGGGGCCCTATCAGTGAGGTTTGAAAGCAGAGTACTTATTTCAGTGGCTGTTGGGAGCCCCTTTGAAAGGAGATTTCCTTCAAATTGTAGTTGCTGTTGGGGGTCCCTTAAAAAATAAAGTACCTCACATTACAGTTTCTGCAGGGGGGGCCTGTGAAAGCAGAGTACTTATTTGTGATCTGCTTTGTAGTAGGCCTACATTATATGAGAGGATAATAAGTTTTTCACCAAAAATAAAGAAATCTTACCTGCGTAACAACTCAAGGGGGGGCCCCTAAAAAAAGAATGGGAGAGCGAGGCAAGTGCCTCGCTCGCCTCCCCTTATACACACCACTGATTTCTATTATGCTGAGGATTGTCGCTTCGATTCTTTCTTTGGTTGGCTCAGGTCGACGCTGCATTGTGTCTGCAACAAATGGCTCCCAACGTGTCGGTGGCTGCAATGCAATGTTAACCTGCAGTTCCAAAACTAAACCGAAAGTTACAATGATGTGCAGTCCCAAAACTGAAGCAAAAGTTGCGAAGAAGTTCAAAAGAAAATAATCAATTCCAATACAAATCTGTTTAGGCAAAGTGATAACATCCAACTCCATCAATATATTGAAATGTCTCAAGATTTAAATACAAGCACATGTTCATCTCTGGTCATTTGTTTGTAGCGGGCAATAGGCATGCGAAAACCACACTTTCAATGCAACGCCAATTGAGAAGTTGCAACAACGTCCTCTCATTTTAGCAATGAACCGCACCTATTGCATGTTCTTTTTGTGAAGGTTGTACCTTGCACCAACTTCACATCCTGGTCAAAGCACCACTTTTTGTGATTGGAAAGGCCGAGCAGCAAGTGCGCAAAGCTTCACACTGTGGCACCAAGCAACAATAAGTATCCCACGTCGTGCTCATCATGTTTCTACTTCTTTGCACCACATGGGTGTTGTTGTTCACGAACATCCCGTTGGTGCTGAATCACACATTCACCACAACGCTGACCGAGAGGTTGCAATACTCGCAGCAAGGTTGGGCTAGACTTTTTGAAACGACTGAGAGTGAAAGAGACAAACAAAATGCAAACTGATAAAAGTTAGATAGAATAACCTGCAATCAAACTTGTTAAAACAACATTGGGCACCGTTCTCTAACTTATCGGGCCCCATTTTATGGCATGTTGGGCGCCATTTTGTAGCTAAAAAATGTCGTAGAAAAAACGTCAAACTTAGTGTTGCTCTACATTGGCTCGAGCTTGCAAACCAATGACTCGAAGTGATTCGACAGTTCTTGTGACTCGACAAAATTTTAGATGACTCTGACTCGAAGGGCTTGTGACTCTGACTCGACAAAAATGACTCGGACACATCCAGGGCCCTTGAGAGGAAAAAATGTGCTGGCACGAGACCTGTTTTGGGGCCCCTTATGCATTATTACTGATTGAGAGCTTTTCAGTACTATGACTAAAAATTATGTGCTTCATTATTTTACATTATAACCATTCAACACTGTAATTAGTTAATTTCAAAATGTCTTAGGGTAATCTCAAAAACGCACGTGAGACAGTTGCTCTCCGAATTTTGCAAATAGGGTATTCATCAAATTTAACATTAATGGTAGGCTACAGTAATTCGCACTTGCAAGCAATTTTATAATTCTGTAACCCTAATACAGTAATAGAAGGACAACAATTTATTGAAAAACTGCACCTTAGGCCTAAGCACAATTCAGACTTACTGCATGTACAACAGGGCAACTAGAGAGTTTTTCCCAAATAAACGTCATGTATGATAATATTAACTTCACCATAGAATTAGAAACTAATGACTACATGCCCTTGATGTTTGTTGAACATTTCGAATCTGGTATTGGTATTCGTAATTCGAACATATCGAAAGCCCATGCAAACAGGTCTGTATAGCAACTGGTCCAGTTTCTTTCCGTGGCATTATAAAAAGAATCTTGTGAAAGCTTTTGAAACATGCCTACGCAAGCTCTTACAGAATCATGCACGAAGATTACCAACGTATTAAAACTGCTTGTGTGCAATGGTCTCCCTGCAAATTTTCTGGATGGTTGTGTGCGCATTTTTTTTACACAGACTATATCCACTAATAACCCTGTTTCATGAACGGTACAGTCTGCAGAAAATATACAAAATAGTACACTTAGTAGTTAGAAAATAGACTGACTTCATTGAATGGGTTGCTTGCGTGCCTGTTTCTTGGCAAAACTACGAATTACAGTGTCAAAGTCTATATGCTTTGCAATATCAGATTCAATACTGAGCCTAGCCATGTTGTTCAGACGATCCTGACCCATGGTGGACCTGAAATAATTTTTTTATGACTTTAAAGCTTGCCGAAGCTCCTTTCCGCTGATGGTGCTGTAAGGAACGTCCTCAACCTGACACTGAGCTTGGAAAATACACTTTCTAATTTGTATTCTGCCAATGCATTTAACCGTTCCAAAGCACCTAACTGTTTTCTTCCAAAATTGGCATTGCGAACCATTGTTATGTGATTCATTTCCTGAACAAGGTCTACTCTGCTGATGTCTTTAGAATACTCCTCAGCTAGTTTAGATGCTTTGCACTTCAATTCCTCTTCTGACATCTTTTGGTAGTTCCGAAGAAAAAGAAAGCTGAAGGTGTCAGAAATCTGTTTTGTTGCACTGAAACAAACTGTAAGCCCTCCAATAAAATTATCCAATATTATATAGAATATATGCTTTCGGAAGTGGGCTTCCTCAGAGGATTCATCTGTTTCATTCACGTTTTCTTCTGGTGTACAGTATCCTCATCATGGAAGCCCATTCTTTTTCTGGCAGTGATATTACTGATCCTAAACAATTCAGCTTCTGTCTGAAGGCTGGATGCAACAAGCTTAGCTTCATTCCACATTGTTTCCAACTGTCCCGGAGAGCCACTAGTTGTGTAAGCAGGCTTTCTACATTTGCAACTTCCATATCTAAAATCGCAGCAGTAGCTTGAAATGACTTTCTTACCTTTCTGCCAGCCTCCAGTGGGCGGCGTCGCATTGTACTTGAGCATATGTGAACTCCTGCATGCATCAAATCCTTCTGTAAATTCAAACTCGTCTTCCGCGCACACATATTGCAATTTTCAATGGCTGTTTGGATATAGTCTTGGTGTTGTGAAAGCGTGACCATGCGACTGCCGGTCTTAAGTGGGATATCTGCTATTAAAACTCGCAGAAATTCCAACATGTTTAACTCTCAACCACGCAACAGAAAGAACTGGCTTCATTCTATAAAACTATTGAGCGGGATAAAATCGTATGTGACGTCAAGAAGCGTATTTTCGACTGTTCCGACACGTCACGCTGCGCTTAGTGCATTGGGCTTGCAATGCAACAACAGCAATTGAGATTTTCCCAAACGCACACCGAAAGAAATGGCGATACATTGTACAACGACCGAAAAAATAACTTCAGTCAAGACTGTATAAATAAAACTACAGCATAACAATAAAATCTTTATGCATAATTCCCCTTCTCATTTTTGAACTTTGAGGTTCATGGGCCGCTAGACTCTTGTGGGCCCCCGGACGGCTGCCCGTCTGCACCCTCCTCTCGTGGGGCCTGGACACATCACTGATATTACTCTGTACATGCACACATGGCGTGAAGTCATAAATTTCACTTGGCACCCATCCAAATTTTCACTTGACGACTGGTCCTGTTCCAGGATTATGAAGCATTTTACAGTCTAGTTCCAATCCAAATATAACGAATATTCGTCAAGGTCCAGTGTCAAGCGAAATTTCTGACCTGTTATTGTTTGTCTGCTGCTTTGCTTCTCAGAATAAAGAAATAAAGTTTGGCAATTACTTTTTTGATGTGTGTTGTGCAAATGAAAACATTTTGGTTAGATGTCAGGTACCCATAACCAGGCGCGTCGCCAGAAATTTGAAAAGGGGGGGCAAGCAACAAGCAAGTCTCAACATTTAAATATTCGATGCCCCTTATTTGTAAAGCGTCATCCATAAAACATGCATTTTTCTGGCGCTTTTTTCTGTATATGCTTCATACATATGCCGGCAAATACAAAGTATATTTTCATAAGTTGACAAGTTTTAAAAGTTTGTTTTTAGTGAAATTCCTAGCGTCTACTCTGGATGAAAGCCTCCATTTTCTCGTAAAATTTTCCTGCTAAACCGTATGCGAAAGTCTCAATGACACAAGTGCAAGATGTGCTGTATGCTTTTTCCAGGCAATAGTGCAGTTGAGCAAAACGTCATCGCTGCCGCCATTATGATCGCGCTTTTTGTATTCACATGCTTCTGATGTACACCACCACACTTTCAAACGAACCCGAGTAGCGATTCCGCGCTAAGCGACCGACCCTCGAAGTGTAGTTCTACAAAACATGCGCGCATATAAGACGTTAATCTTGTCCTATTCCTGAGTGACCTGCTTGACGTCAGTGGCGTAAATGAGGTTGGAGCCAAGGGAAACTTAACTGAAGGAAGCCCACTAACCAAAACTTTGAAAAAATTTGAGAAATGATAATGGATTCGGATGTGGATATGTAGTACTGAAACCCGAAATCACTGGAAAACACTCCAATGAAAGGAAAACGCAACAACCTACTGAAAACCTAAAGAATAATAATTACCTACATATAAGCAAATTGAAGGCTTGTTTTTGCATTTTGCTTGCCAAGGGAAGGGGACAATTTGTATCCCTGCCCTGCCTCCGTCTGTAACGCCAGTGGTTGACGTGTGCAGCTAATAACGTAAAGGCTAGGGACCCTAAACACGTTTGAAATATGTTTGGATTTTATATTAAACTCTATGAAATGCGACTGCGGTGGCATTTTTGTACGCTACTTGCTCTTAGCTTGCTTCCCAAATGCGATTAGGCATTTTCTAGCTATTTAGATTTAACAATAATATAAATTACAAACATGACAAGAGCAGTGTCGAAAATTGGGTAAGTTACATATGTTCTCCGGACAAAGTTGCATATGTTTGACCAACTCAGTCTGAAAACACTACACAAACAGTGAGAAAGGCTGGTTATTTGCGAAAACGATGACACAATCGATTATCACCAAGGCTCTGCCTGCACTTAAGTTAAGAAATACGTGTTGCCCCAGTTAACACAATGCTTTTTAGTTGATCTAGTCAAACGCTTCCCAAAGTAGGGGTCGAAATTCAAACAAGGGAGGTGATGAGTCAAAAAGGGTAGCGACCAGGCGGTCCAACCCTGAGTTGCACATTTTCAACGTTGCCACTGCTTGTCAGTGTCTGTCTTTACCGTAGGTTCTTGAGAAAGAGTACATTGCTGATATTAAAAGCGAACTTAGTCGCGGGGCGTTCACCAAGCTCAGATTTGGGTCGCACTCAAAAAAGTTTGGGAACCCGCTGATCTATAGCCATTCTAGCACAAGTGGTTGAAGTCTTTTTCAAATCCATTAGTGTTTGAATAACAAAATCCAATCGACGGGGGAAAATTATTTCAGTTTCATTTTTTTCACATGCGCTTAATCGAGAAAACAGATTGCAAGGAATCTGTAAGTAATGGCAGTGTCAATGCCCTCAGCACTTACAAAATAAAAAGCGTCTTCCTACTTACATTAGGTTTTGCTACTGACTCTTCCTGTTGCAACATGATTTCAAATTTACTGTATAGGGTACGGTGACAAACATCGAATGAAAGCTGAAACACTTTCAGACTATGTACAGGTCGGACTCTGATTAGGCCTACTTGAAAAAACTGTTTTGTTACTCTCTGGCAAGGAATATGAAATCATTGATCAAAACGTTATGGCTCTGCACAGTACATATTTAATCATCACAAATAAATATTAGAATTAATGCTATTGTTTCCAAAAAGACGCTATGGCCTATTTGTGTAATAAAAAAGACTTTGGGACTGGATTGCTTCATGAACAAAGTTTGAGCTTCAAGGCATATAAAATGTATATCACGGCAATGTCCACGCATTTAGTTTTAAAGCTGTACAAAAACAAAAATCTGCGGTGTTCTTAAGGTTACGGCTGCTGCTGCAGACAAGGGTAAGTTGTACAGTATTTGTAGCACGCCAGAGATATCAGAGAGGAATTTTTGCGATGGTCTTGAATTGAAGTTTGCACCTCCATTAGGTGGGATGCAGCAGGTTGATGCGGCGGAAATAGCTGTGAAAAGTGTTATTTCTTGTTTTTACTTGCGGTTAGTGATTACAAGCGCTTAGGTACAAGTTTGTATTTCATTCTCACTAACGTCCACATGGAGCTTAAACCTCAAGCAAAGGTCAGCCATGATATATGAACTCTCCAGCATTTGCACTATGCACAAAGTTTTATTATATTATGGAAAACTGGTGAACCACACTGCTTTGATCAGGTTCGACTAAAAGCTGTCATTCACCACAGAGATGAGCATTGGACTGGACTTGGATTAGACTGGGTCCGAACTATGACGAATTTGGATAGGATCCGGACTGTAAATTGCTTCATAAATTTAGGATCCGTACCGGATATGGACTGAATTAATGGAAAAGATTAAAAAGCTAAATACAACTTGTTATGGAAAAGCTGTAACAAAATGCAGCTTGTTATTAAAAAGCTGTATTTTGTTAATATTTTGGACTTTATCTGGACTTGTATTTTAATTTTTTTACCTTTTTAGACTATGGTCGGACTTGGACTGAGTTTTAAATATTCAGGGCTGGATCCGATCACAAAATTTGACAGTCCGCTTATCTCTGCCACACCACCATTGCAATTTGCCAATGGAAACGCTCCTAGTGGTCACATACATGTGTCAGAGGTGGGTGGAGTCACTTTTTCAAACTCCGACTCCGCTCCTGTTCCAAGATTTTTCAATCCGGGTCTGGACCCGGATCCGGCTACAATCATCGGTCCAACCGTAATTTACCAATGTTTTTACTTTATAACTGACCACGCAGACTCCTGCTACTGCCGAATTGAAAAGTGACTCCAAATCCGAGTCCGTTTTTTTCCAAATTTTTGACTCCGGATCCGGGTCCGAAAGAAAAACGGAGAATCCTGCCGGAGTCGACTCCGGCATCCAGATCCGGCCCACCTCTGACATATGTGTGGTTTGTTGCTGTCGCCCCGCCCCGCCCGTGGCCTGGTGCAGTCCTGCTTAGTCCTGAGGTTGTGCAAAGGGAGTCGTGTTTCTGGTTGTTCTCCGTGTGTGGTTGCGCTTTAATAATGTTCTGTATTCTTCTACTCTACAGTATTTTAATGTAATTTTAAAGTTTTTTGCGTCAGACTCATGTTATTATGTATCACAAGGGTGCACCGCACGAACAATTGAATGCAAAGTGGTGGTTGGACTTCAGTGTTCTATTCAGTAGTCATAGCACAACAGTGAGTAGGCTACACTGCAGACTGAGACTACTGTAGAGCAAGTGTTAATTGATAGGTAAGCACAGAGACAACACAGGGAGATGCCAAAATATAGAAGCAATTCATCAGCTATAACCTAGGACTTGCCTCGATCTGTTATTTTCCACTTACTAATACTACTGTAGCATTGGTTAAAGTAACCCCGGAGACTGTTCGTGTTACCATCACCACTACGTTTGATTATTACCAAATTGATGTTGCAGTGCCAAGTTTCAAATTTATAAAGTGGCACAGCAGGTTTATTGATGTAACCAGAGTTGCAAAAACCGATATTTTATGGTGAGTAATGATAGACTTACCATAATTTCTTAGACTTAAACCGGGACAAGTTCAAAACCATGAATGAAATAACCTGACGAGTAACTTAAGGCCTGAGCTTGGAAAATTTTATACCTAAATTATTTGTTTTAAGATTGTGTGAGAACACATATGAAGTACAAGTAGTGTTACACTACTAAGTGTGTAGTGTTACACTACTATACTAAGTAGTACACTAAGTGTACTTAGGTTGAAAGGTAAAATTTTTGTTACTTTATTTTATTGAAATTGGAAGTTATCTCGCGACACCCTTGTCTGATCTCATGATGAAGAGCTTTTATAAACTAATTTACCTTAACACGGTTACGAAAAAGAAGTAACACTAACACAAATCAGACATTTCTATAAAGAAAATAAACTTCGCCCCGTTATATGCGGGGATGTGTTCAGAGATAATTAGCTTCTGTGTTGAGCCATTTGTCGTTTCATAACAATGCATCATAGGGGTGGAGTTCATTTTGAAAATTTCACTGAACTGAAATTCCGAGACATTTTGCTAACCGGAACGGGACACCAGGACAGATGTTTAAACTGGGACAGTCCTGGACAAACCAGGACGTATGGTAGGTCTAAGTAATTACACCACAATGGCAGTAAAAATAATATTTGTTGCTAGGCTTACTTTAACTAAAGCCACCATCCTTCTTACATGAAGATCATTGCATTTCTGATAACAAGATCGAGTGGGACCAAAATTTAGGTTTTAATAGTTAAGATAAAAAATTAAAACAGTGCAACTTTTTAACATTAAGTGTTCTTGGGAAAATTGCATTAAATTGCAATGACATAACTTCTGTTGTATATTAACTCTTTTGTTGTGCAATGATGTCTTTTTCCACTCCGGTTATGTTATCACATATCTGTAACGATATCTGCTTGGATGGCCATCCGTGATTCACATTGTACCCTCAAAATGATGAAATAACAAAACTGTACTCAAAAGAAAAATGAAAACTTAGTCCTTGCTTAATGGTTTAATGAAAGAACTTAAGGGTCAATCAACGTTTGTTTTTTTTATCATACACTGATTTGAATTTTTTTTAGGCAGAGGCTATAGATATGCCTGTGGATCTTGAAATTTGAAAACTTATTCATACGCCACCTGTGACGTAACAGTAACACACGGTGAGAGTGTAGTAGGCTTGGTAGAAACGAACTAAACGTAAAAGATAAACCCTAACTTAACACTAACCCGTAAAGGTAACACATAAGCCTGAAAGTAAGTAAAGAAAACAAAGAAAGTCGCCAAGGTGAGTGTCGAACCGAAAACCATTGGCATAGTAGCCATAGTGCATAACCCCTAGGCTAGGAGATCCACGCCTTTTGAATGACAAACTGACCCTTTTATTTGAATTGCTTAGGCCAGGCGTATCTGTAGTCACTTCCTTTTTTTAATGACTGAAAAAATTAAGTCAATTTGGTCCTGATGTCCAAAAAAGTAAGCTAGTGCTGTTATGGTGAGTTTTAATCAGGGCTGCAGAGCCGTCGTGAAAATGACACTGCTCCATCTATGGACAGCTTTTCTTTTCATGAACCTGGCTCCAGCTCTGGAGCTCTTGTTTAAATATAAGTGAAGCTCTGGTTCTGAAGCTCTCTTCATAGCATGGCTCCAGCTCCATCTCTGCTTTCTATTCATTTTTTCACATTGCTAGTTTCAATTGTCTTGGTGTGCTGCAAGTTGAATGGGGATTGACATATATCAAGTACATGAAACAAAGACTATGCCAAACTTACTTAAGTAGTAAGGATGCGTAATTTTACGTGAAATCGATTTCCTATTAAAAATTTGCTGATCGATTCCTTGCTTACACCCATCGTGGAAAGTACTTACTTAAGTAGGTTAATCTAGTAGTTTTTTACAATCAGCACTCTTAGTCTTGCCATGAAAAAATCAGTGAAAAAACAACAATCACAGGTTTGGACAATTCAGAGAACAGTTATTAGCAGATACGTAACTCAAGATTAATGGCAATATAAACAAATTCCAAAAATGCAGTAGCTGGTTTTATTATTAATGCCTGGTGACCCTTTGTTATTGCTGACGACTAGAATAAAAACTACAGCTGTTTGGAAAACTACATTTGTGTCCGAACATTTAGTAGACACAGTCAAGTCCTAATCAACCAAGTGTTTTGCACTCATTGCATGCTTTACTTGTTGGAGTTTGTCTGAACGATTCCAGCCAACAGCTCTCCCTAGGCAAACCATGCAAATATCACAAAACACAGTGGATTGCCTCTCAAATGTGTTCTATCAAGCATGCATTTGCATTAACACAAATTCAAAGATGTGTTTAAAAGCCCTTTTTCTGGAATATGGCTTCTGGCAAGAAATTCACCTTTGACTTCTTGTTTAAAAAAAAAATAATTGAAAACGTCTGATTTCTTATTTTTCGCACTGATGATGAGTAGTGATGAATTGCAACAAAAAGCACAATTGAACCTACAAAGCTTAGGAGAAAATGGTTACTGTGCTGAAAACATTCAATTTGTTTCCACAGATAAAGTAGGAAGAAAAGTCCACATTTGTTTACATTGGATTTTTATGCTGTTTAGTAAATGTACTGCCATGCAAAGCGATGTTAGTTTGTAACCAATTAGTTATCACTTTCGTGTTGTGGTGCTACGAGTAACATAATGGTTTCTAGTGAACTTTGCTAATAATCTAGCAAACCTTCCTAGTAAGCCTAACGGATGGTTTTTAATAATCTACAATGGTGTACTGTGCATTTCATGCTTAGGTCTGTAATGCTACCATGTCTGAATGCAATGCTATCATGTCTGGATTGTACTCGCTGCTAACAGCATGGTTACACAGCTATAAAAGCTGTATAGAGATATTGCATACCTACTCATTGTAGTGTAGTTTTTTTTAGATCGCTACATTAATTTAAGTTGCCAGATTGTTCTAACCTAAATAGTCAAATACTGTTCTGAAAGGAACAAGAATGAGCGATAAGTAGCCAAACACCAGCTGTTTCAAACACTCGACTGATTTAGTTTTTTTCTGTCTTTTCATCCTTTTTGAATTTGTGCTTTTCAGCCGCAATGGAGACATTATATAATTTGTGAAAAAGTTCATGATTACCACCTACTTATATGAAAAAAACTATTTTTCCAAACTTTCATCACACTTTTACTTTGTATCATTACCATGTGATTGCTTCTGTTTGAGACGAGCAGTGATCACTAGAGTTTGGAAATTGAAGAATTCCGTGAAGACTAGTTCTACAGTAGACTATGGTAGACTAGACTAGCCAGTATAAGCAAACTTCTTCTGATTGCCTACTGTTGTGGGTCTTGTGCTGTCACCACGTACCACCTTAATTCATGAAAACTCATTCTGCCAAATCTCATTTAATCAAAAGTTTGGCAAACCAGACTTGACACAAATGCGGTATGAACAAAAAGACTGAAAAGTTATAATGGCCATTTTTGAAAACCAATAAAGGAAGTACAACACATAGAAATGCAGGAATTTATGCACAGAATACGATAAGTAAAAACAAACTGTGAATAAAGAAGGTAGGGAAAGCCTACTTGCAAACCACCTTGAAGGGCTTTCGTGTGCCACAGTTTGGTAACCACTACCATACACAATACCTCAGTTTGTGTCTAGCTGGTCTACCTACACAAGCTAGTTAGAACACATCATGTGCCTCGGTTATGATGCTATGACTCTGTTATACTGTTTGGTAGTTTGGTGCAGTTGCCAGTTAAGACTGGAGTCTGGACTCTTGGATAGGGTTGCCAACCTGTTTTCACCAAAAATGCCTGAGCTAATAACAAAACAGTCAGTTAGCAGTCATTGAGCATACAGTACACATATAAAACATGCGTACCAAATACAAGATGGATATTACAACTCGTCAGTCAGCATTATAATATAATTCTAAGCATATGGCCAACAAGCCATAAAATTAATAATTTTACCATAACTGTTGAACCAGAAATGATAGAAAGCCGAAGAAAAGCTCAAACGACTCAGATTTTATCGTAGTTTCCAATAAAAACTTGAGCAAAATATTTCCATCTAACAATTGGGCCCAGGGCCAGGTAACCTGAGCCACAATGTCCAAAAACGTACCTTAATTATGGTGTCACCCACAAAAAAACAAAGCTCAAAACCAAAAAAACTTATTTTCATTGCAAACTAGAAGACTCGCAGAGTTATCTGAAGGTTTGGATAGCTCTTTAGCACAATCAACTGTTGCATTATATCCTTGCAAAGTGGTGAAATTATTGCTCAATGCATGATTTCAAAGTACAGTACACTTGTACACCAGTTCCAGACATGTTAAATAAATTGAGAATATTTAGAATAACAGTAATATATCTGCATCATTTTTTATCAAAAACTGAGATTTGTTTTTGTAAGTTACAATGCATCTAGCATCTTAGCTTCATTCAATTCCTTAACTTTGTTTTTATTGAAATTGCAGTCAAGAAAATTTGTTCCACCAATCGATGTATTTGAAATTGACAAATAACCAGGAGAGTGCACACATAGCAACCTTATCAAAAGCGTTTTCTCCTGCAGCATTCTTGTACCTTCTGCCACCGATCAGAAGTTCTGCTGTGTCTGGAAATATGCTACCTGAAAATAGCACGTTTGCCTAATCAACAAAACATAGTTTTTATATTGCTCTTCTATCTCATGTGAATGTCTTCCTTTACGAAAATTGAGGAGTTGTGAAAATAGAAGCAAAGGAGGATGTGAAAGCATTTTATTAGGGTACAGAGCACTTGAAAGCCTTCAAAGACTTATGTTCTCTGGAAGCCTCTTTTCACCTTGCTCAAGGCATTTAATCAATATCAGTACACTGAGCATCTTTTCTTCAAGGTCATACTACCTTCATCTGCTTGGACCCTGTTTTGTCTTTTGGATAAAAATGAGTAAGTTTCAGACAGGAATCTGGAACCAAAGTCTCTGTGGGCAGGTGGAAGTTCGCACCCAGTAGTATGGTTATAGACCCTTGTCAAAAGAGTAAAGATTTTTATGAATACGCAGCTCATGAAATGCTTTTTCTGGGTCAAATCTTTCCCACTGAAAGAAGCCAACTTTTGTCTGGATTTTTTGATTTTGAAGACAGCCCAGTATGTTAAAAAACAGCCAGAATTTCAAAATCTTAAAAAAGACAAATTGACAGCCGTGCAGGAGTGCACTATACTATGTAGTGCATAGCAGGAACAGATTCACTGGGCACTGCATGGAACAAGGTGCGTGCTACACTTGAACCTCTTCTCTATCTCTTAGGTATGCCTGATGCGCATTGCTTAACAGCCTGCTTCTTGTTTTATGGTGGCAAGGACAAGCTACATGCATCACTTGCAACTCTTCTCCATGCAAAAAGAATGGAACAAAAAAGTTTCAGAAGTAGCCAAATAGCCGAACAAAAAATTGGAGCCAAGTGCTTCTCAAAAGAGCCAAATTTCTGGTTTTTCACTCCAAAAGAGCCAATCTGGCAACCCTGACACTAATGTAAACCTAGTTTGATCATTCTGAATAGAAAGTAAGATGTTGTGGTAGTTAACATTTTGTTACTTCTACAAGTAACATCACACCTGCCCAGCTACGATGCCACAGCCTTGGTGATGATTAAACCAAGACAACATCAATGACTTGCAGATCCATTGTTGCAGTCTTGTGTCGTAACTTGTAACAATCATGTTTAGTGTGCTATAAGGAGCATTGTTTTAGGTTAAGTTTTCAGTCAATAATAGCAAAACTGTTAATGTCTAGAAAGAGACCTGGAGCCAGAGCTACATTAAAATGGTAGATCTGGTCCTAAATTTTAAACTGAGCTCCAGCTCTTGGCTCCAGGGAAAAACGCCCAGCTCTGGCACTCTATTCTGCTGCCCTGGTTTTAATACTGTTTTGGGACAAGTAACGGAACTGTCTCAGTGAAAAAATCCAGGTCAACAACAGTGGTACTTAGTCCACAGCCAACCCTATTTGGCATATAAGTCAAAATTGTAATGTGTTTAAGTGAAGAAAAATGAACTGTTAGAATAAAATGAATTGATCATCTGACAAGATAATAAGCACAGTACAACATTTTAACTTTTGTGGTGTTTTTGATTGTGTCTGTTTTGCCACCAGCAGTAAATGCTTATCTAGGGCTTATTTGCCATTTGAACTGCATCCAGCTTTGACCACATAATGTTCATGACACTAGCAGTACAGTGCACCTTGTTGAGTGGGAAGTGTCAATTCCTGCTGTGTGAGTGGTCGATGATTCAGCTATTATCAATGTTACTTTGTTTTTTGTTGCTGAGATGACACTTTGGGTGGGATTTCTTTTTACGTAGTTTTTCAAAGGCAGTGTCTATTATACCATGAACTCCAAAGCTCTGCTGGGACTATTAGTATTTTGCTCTTTGAACTGTATGCAGCTTTGTCCACATATAATGTAGAGTTCGTCACACTAGCAGCACAGTGAACGTAGTCGGGTGGTTAGTGCCTATTTGCACAGTGGAAAAAATAACAAACTCTAAAACAGTGGTGGGCTTGTGAGCCATTTTGAAAAAAAAAACAAAATACCTGCTTGTGAAGTCAGAAGCAATGGCCTTTAGCTAAAATGCATCTTGTGTGGTGAAGAGCAAATGCAGTATGAGTAATAATGATCTGTGAAAGTGTATGATAGCTATTAAAGTAGCTTGCAAGCAAACTGCTCTGAGTCTGAAACCTTAAAAGTAAAATGGTGAATGAAAATCCAAAGCTATTTAGCAAACTGAATGAAAGGTTATTCTAGGTTTCCATGCAATTTTCTGATTTCCACCAATGCATTTTGAGATAAATGCAAAAATTTTCGCTAGATTTGACAATGACCAACCCTGCAGCACCCTGTGTACTGGCACTAGATCTTCCTTTTTTGTTCTGTAAGGTCAGATAGTTACCAAAGCTGCTGTTTAGCCCTTTAAGTCCTATGCCGGTCACTTTCTTGACCAAACTTTGCAATGCCATAACTTGCCAGCCAATTGAACTAGAGAGCTATTCAAACAATCTATGGATTTGGCAAGTCTTCTAGTTGCAATTGAAAAAAACTTTCATTTTGGGTTTGGGGTTCTCTGTGGGTAACGTCATAATGGGGGGGACATGTTTTCGCAACTTTTTGGCCAAGTTTACCTGGCCTGGGCGCCAACCCAACGAGCCATTGTTTTGGCTTAAGTTTTTTTGGAATCTAGGCCAGTGTGGTCCAACTACTTTTGATCTATGGGCCGTTTTACAAAAACATGACAATGTGCGGGTCACATCCATTACGTGATGAATAAAACAACAGATTCGCAACAAGTAAAACGAAAAAATAAAAGATAAGTCAGTGTGCCACTGAAATTATTACACAATAGCAAATAGCAATTGATTACAAATCTCTATCAGTGCGGGATGGTTGAGGTTTCTCTGACAGTATCATTCCTTTATTAATACCATTGGTGCAAGTTGGAGACTATGTCCAGTGTTTCATCTGCCATTCGATTTGTGTTTTCAGATTTGACTTGCTTCATCATAGAAAATGTATTTTTCACACGGTTCAAAAGTTATGATCTAAACTAGTAAAAATTTTTGACTAATTAGATAATTAATTGATTTGTTTATAACTTTTGAACCAGAAACGCTAAAAAGTTGATCAAAGGCTCAAAAGACTCGGACTCGATCCTAGTTTCCAATGAATACTTTGGCCTAGTGGTTGGGCCCTAGGCCAGGCAACATGAGCCAAAATGGCCCAAAAACTACTTCACTTATGATGTCACTCACAAAAAAGCTACAACCCCCAACCAAAAAATTTTTTTTCGAGTGCAATCTAGAAAACTGTCTGATCCGTTTGAGCCCTTGAACAGCTCTCTCGCGCAATCGGCGGAGGAGCTAGGGCAGTGGTTCCCAACCTGTGGTACGCGTACCACTAGTGGTACGCGAAGGCCTTCAAGGTGGTACGCGAGAGCCATCTGTTCTTGTACACAAAAAGAATACATTTCGTTTTCACTGATGGGATCTGTTAATAAATTCCTGCATTTTTGTGTATTTCCCTATTAGTTTCGAAAATGTCCATTATAATTTCTCACAGCCATTTTCTTCATGTCGCATTTGTGTCAGTTCTGGTTCTCCAAACTTTTGATCGAATGATATTTGGTAGATTGAGTTTTCCTGAAGAAAAGTGGTACGTGGTGGCAGTACGGGGCCCACAAATGGTACGCGATGAGAAAAAGTTTGGGAAACGCTGAGCTAGGGCATTGGTAAGGCAACCGACAACTGCTGGTTTTAGGCTGAACTCAAAGTACGAATATATCGTACCCCGGTTCTCAAAGTGTTAAGCTTGGATGTCATGTTTTTTGTTTACTACTTGTTTACATTTGGATGACGTCATCATCCCTTCGGAGCCAAACCAATCAAGCCGATTTCGTGGCTCAAAAGTTGTTTTGGATTCTAAATAAAATTTTCATGTTTATTCAAAGAATAAGTTGGTTGATACATTTAAAGCGTAATAGATTTAATGAACTTCTTTTTGGTATCGAACATCTTCAAAAATGGCGAAGCAAAATTGATATTTTTTGACAAATGCAAGTAACACAGGTCAACAAAAAAACACTTTTTGTTCAAACAAGGATACATCATAACTTTTTTAGATAACATTTGGGTGCCGATTCCAAATTTGGCATTCATTTTGTTGTAGCACATCAAATTTTTGAGTTACAGCAAAAGGCTTTTTTGGGTATATATAAACAGTTTTTTTGCTAATATAGTAGCTTAAGTTTCCAAGTAGTAGCTTAAGTTTCCAAAATATGACCTGATAAGTCAATCTCTATAAAGTTTGTTAATTTATTGCAAATGATCAAAAAAACAAGTTGAACAAATAAACAGAGGACTCCTGGCCTTGATAGTGGAACTCATAAAACTTATAAGCATTTTGAACAAGACGTTCTTGTGAAAAGTGTGGCTGGATCACCATGAGACAACATCCAGCAGGCAATACCATCATTATTACTTTTCAGAGCCCCTGGTATCTTGCTTCCATAGCTTAAACATTATTCACCCTGCTAGTCACTCATGGCATCAAGGTTTTCCAAAAAACTTTGTTGTGAATGAAGAAAATGCATCTTTGGAGATATATGCAAGCCCATCTCCATGTAAGCTACAGTAAATCAATTCTGCAACTACTGCTTAAAAGCAAAGAGCCTTACTATTTCCCATAAAGATCGAGCATATCCACCTGACTGCCTTCCGAGCTTGTAACTCCAGTGCATTCTTAACTGGACATTTTTAGCTAGAAGTTACGATCTATCAAAACCTCTACAAATCTACAGGCCTTCAAAATTCCTTTTTTCAGTTTAGCTTTCCCGAGATCAGGAAACTTGTTACACAAATAGTCAAATTGAAGCTACTGGAATTGCATTTGTCCACTGGTTTCACAAAATATTTCATCAAGCTCAATTTTATATGCAGAGGTGACGTCAGATTCAGGACTTATCATGATTTGGTAGTGGACTATGCTGAAGCCCTGAACACTGTTCACTCCAGGAACATATGAGTTTCTTGTGGACGAATGTTGCTTTTCAATAGTGATCCACACTAGCACCTAGAGTGGTTGTCCTATAAACATAAAAAACAGCAGTACTTGATAACTCCTATGTGCATTCCCATTAATATGCTTATGACCCTGAGAGCTCCACACAGGCTCCACTGGTAGTCAGTATAGCCAACTAAAATGCATTCAAAACAATCCTATTGTTATCGTACGATTCATTCAAATGAATGGAATGTGCACTGGAGATTTAATGTTAAATGGCCTGTGTGCACAGAGATAGCAATATGTCATTCAATAAAACAGATCCTTGCATTTAAATCACTCAGTTAAGGTTGGTAAACTTGCTTTACTTTCGCAAATGGTATGTGTGCTACATCAATTATTATTATGTGTTATGTCACAATGCAAACAATACTATCTTCTGTTGTTCACAGGCCTGTGGTAGGCTAGGTAACTGGGAACCAAAACATACGCATACCTCAAAAACTAGATGTGCTACAAAAAAAATAATGACATTTTTGAGATCTGCATCAAGAATACTTTCAGGGCACTTCTTGCAATCACCATTTAGATTTTGCTGTTGACCAGTGTAATTTTTACACGACAGTTTCTTGGTACGCATCATGGCATGCTACTTTTTCACATTATAGGAAAATATGAGTTGCACTGTGCAACAAAATCATTAGCGTCAGAGGCAGTCTCTGCTTGAATTGTACCTTAAGAATACTGTAATACTGCTATATACGTTCTGAGAAACTTTTCACCATTGTATATAAGAAAGTGCATTTTTGAGAGTGCCTTGCCATTTATTAACACTTTGGCTGCCGGGTTAATCAAGCGGTTCGCAAAAAGCAGCTGATTCAAACGTGGCTTTGCGGATGAATATCTCCGCTCCTGTTCGCTCTAGCGACTTGGCGAAAATCTCAAAAAACGTGGCCAGTCTAGTAGATTAGACTCGAAAAAAATTTTTTGCTTGGGGGGTGCAGGTTGTCTGGGAGTGACGTCATAAGTGGAGGACTTTTTGGCCACCTTGGCCCACTTTGCCTGGCCCTGGAGGCCAACCGTTAGGTGGTAGTATTTCGCTGAAGTTTTTACTGGAAACTAGGCTACAATCCGAGTCTTTTGATACTTTGGATGACCTGCTGGGTTTCTGGTTCAAAAGTTGTGATGTTAGTTAGTAAAAATACTTGACTAATTAGCTAATTAGATAATTAATTGGTTTATTTTAGATCATAACTTTTGAACCAGAAATGCTAGAAAGTCGATCAAAGGCTCAAAAGACTCGGACTCGAGCCTAG
>Ga0210059_1005852_pt1 | contig 19747 bp, 16 predicted proteins | sample Ectturendosymbi2_FD_188042 | JGI IMG/M metagenome (GOLD analysis project Ga0210059, IMG submission 188042) | Ecteinascidia turbinata endosymbiont from Florida, USA - Sample 2 (SPAdes) (version 2) | ecosystem: Host-associated > Tunicates > Ascidians > Unclassified | place: Key West, Florida... | reverse complement strand
AGGGAGAATATCTTCTGCTGATTTGTCCAAGACATTTTTGGGGCAACTATAGCTGCAAACGATCATCCATAGATTCACCTATCACGTCCTGCAACAGAAAAGACATTCGTTAAAAAATGGGTTTTTTATCGAACAAAGTATGGGTACGCATCTTTTTGAGTCACCCTGTACATAGTTTCTTTAGAGCAGGAATGGACAAACATTTTCTGCGAAGGGCCATATTGAAAACTTATTGCTTCCTGGGGCCGCGTATGTCACATTTGTCTACTTCAGTTACAGTTTACGTTTCAAAATATGAATTAATGATAATATTATTATAACCTTGCATTGTTTTATTTCACACTGACACTGTAGCACACATACACGGAATGAAATCTCGAGAATTCTAATCTAATCGATATATGTACTATCTATGTGCGTGTGGCTGCCTTGCGGGCCTCACAAAATGCCCTCGCGTGCCGCATGCGGGCCACGGACCGTAGTTTGATCACCCCTGCTTTAGAGGACTTCATCACAAAGACGTACAACATTCATTACTGTACTGCTTTTTGGTTTGGTAACGCCGCGTATGTCTTACATCCTTGTTTGGTAAAAGATGCCAGTCTGATGCCTTCATGAAACTCCTTTACTTTTAATCATACTTGCAACTACCGGGAAAGCTTCCCTGAACGCTTGCATATGCAAGACGTGGAGAAAACTTCGCAAACAATGAGTTTTGGATGATATTATTGCATCGCACAGCACCGGAGTGTTTCACACAACAGCGAACCTCACGCGCAACATTGTCTGTCGTGTGACTGATGATGTATGTATGTATGTATGTGCGCTGCTAGTTGCGTTGTGTAAAGTGGACGTAGATTGGCTTCATGTGTTCCTGGGTCCACCACGTAAGTGCATAATTTATTTTAGGTGTAGCTCCGTCGCTGTTTTTTTTAGCGTGTTTCGTAGAGCTCTGAATGATAGTTGTAAAGAAATAGAAACCCTTCAACGGTACGTGAATTCAGCTCTTTTGTCCAAAGTTTGATGTATCCCTTTTTCCGGACTCTCAGTCTAACACGCTTGAGATTACCAGAGATGCAATGACGTAGAATTTACCACTTTGTCTAAAACTCGTTTCAGCTTTTACTTCAGCTAAGGTTATCATGCAAGCGGTTGCATATCAACCGTCTAAGCCAGTAGGGGGTGAATCTGTTGAAGCAACTTCTCCGTATTCTAAGACTGGTAGTTCACATTCATCCAGAGGCGCGAACTTTGACGATCCGGAACTTTCATACAGTTTTAATTTGAACCACTCAGCAGCCGATGGCCGCATTCGACAACTCCAAGGTAAAAGCCTTATAAATTATTCTCAAGTTTTTTTGCAGTGGCCTGATCCCACCTGGAAATAAGTAATAGTCACACCCCATAAACACGCAATGTTTCTTGCGATGCTGGTTAATGTTAGAGACTTCCCACTGTGTGTGAGTTCGCTGTTTATCGGTGTAGTGTAGACTTTTGTAGCATTTAAAAAAAAAAAGTGTATTGAAAATGAGAAAAATTACATTTCTTTACTCTATGACATCGAATGCTGAATCGCACTAGCTGAATTGCAAACTTTCATCGTGGTAGCTCCGTGATCGGCGGCTCTGCTATCTGCCCTGAAGAGGTTTGCTTGAAGGTGTTTTTATCGTTGTGGTGCAATTTTTCGAATAAGTTTTGCTCCCTAATGCTGCTCCTTATGTTTAAAGTGGTTGATATGATGTTACTGCATGTGCGCTGGGTGGAGGCAGAAAGTGGATGAAAAGTGGTTGGGTTTAGCTAGGATGTGATTGGCTAGCTTGATTTTACTGCTGTTTACCAGTATTTAGCCTGCTTCGAACCTACCGATGCTGGCGGCAATCACCACTTGCTTGAATCAACTACTTCACTACCGGTTTCGTTTTGAATATATGTTTATTATTGGTACGTGCGGTGAAAGAACCCTGTTCTGTGTTATCAGTCGGGTTTGTGGCAGAGCTGTGGAGTCGATACCAAAAGCCTTTGAAACCAACTCCGACTCCTCTTATTTTATGTTCCTACTCCGGCTCTGTTATATGTAATAATCACTCTAAGTTCTTTACCATCCCAACAACAATAGAACTATATTCTATACTTCGCAGATTTTAATGTTATTACAAAAGCTTTAACAAGCATTGTGTACTGTAGGCAGAGTAACACATTACACTAACCTTAGTAATTAACCACAATAATTTGTGTCTTTTACATATTCTAAAATCAGTATTTGCATCTGCATGATGATTTTGACATAATAAACCTACGGTTTTATGTAGGTAATAACCAATAACCACGTTATATGATTTTGTAAGGAAACAGATAGGATCATACCTCTTTTATACCAAAATCCTTTGAATCCCACTGAATACAAAAAGTGTACAAAAGTTTCTTAACTTCACTTATTTTCTTTTCTCCAATTATGAAGTATGTATTTATTTTGAACAGTCTAAAAGAAAGTCGCATGTAAGTCTTACTGCAAAAAAAAACCAAAAAAACACAAATATCGTATGAATTTGGAATCACTATAGTTCGCTACATGTTTTGTGATTTTATTGCTTAAAATTGCTTTGCAAAGGAACTATTCAACTTTAATGCGATGAATTCTGCATGCAAGTCATTTGAAGTGTAAATATGTGTATCAACATGTATAAGTACTATATGGAGATGTCAGATAGCGTTCACCATTGAGCCATTGACACCAGTTAACACTTTGTTGCCAAGCGTGTTGCAAAGCAATGTCCAATCAAGTAGAGCCTGGTTCAGGGCAATTTCTTAGACTGTTGACTGCATTGACTCAAAATTCCTTCGACTGTGCAGCTCTGGTTTGTGGCAAAAAAAAAGCACCGCGCTGAAAAACATATGCTTCTTTCAACTTGTTATTCCTGGTTTGAAATAGGAACTCTTCCGTATGGCATTTGAAGCAGTTCAGTCAATTCTCGTGTTTTGTGCATTGCTGTTTGAATCGCGTGTTTTTCCACGGACATTCTGAAAACATTGCAAACTTTCAAATGACTCTGCGTGATGTAAGGTGTATCAGTAGCTGCCTACGCAATAAGTCTTTGCATAAATAAATTATTACTATTTATTCGCCATTGGTGGGATTGTTTCGTTGTTTCTGGTGGTTCTCTCGGCATCGCGCGGTAATCGTAGATTACAGCCTGCCATTCAGGTAACAGCATTAATCGCTGCTTCGTTTTTGCAGATGAGCGCGAAGCAGTACAGAAAAAAACATTTACAAAATGGGTGAACTCTCATTTGGTTCGAGTCTCATGTCGTATTCAAGACCTGTACATGGATTTACGCGATGGAAGAATGCTGATAAAGCTTCTTGAGATATTATCTGGAGAATCTTTGGTGAGTTCAAACAAGTATTGCCAATCGTCGGCTGTTTTACGTGATTGGCTGCTTACTTACATTTGTGAAACTAATATGTGCTTCTTGATTTTCATTTTTAGCCCACTGGTATTTTTGAAAAACAAACTGACGGGTTGATCTGATGGACGTATTTGTAATTTTAACAGGCGTTTAACTGTAAATTATGTGCATTATAAAAGTTAAGTTGGTAATTCTAATGTTTGTTTAAAACTTGGATTCGAAGCTATAGAAATGTTTGGTTTATGAATGTTTTGGTTGCTTGCGCTACATAAAAACCGGATTGTCAAGTAAAGGCACCCCTGGTTGTAGCTCCAGTCTGGTTTGGTGCTGATGGTAATTTTAAGGATGTAACTCCTCGCAGTGCACACCGCTTGGTTTTAGGGACCTTAGCTATTAAAATGATCACGCTGTCCGGACATCGACTTTGATATTTGTTTTTAGTAATTTCGGGCATTTCCTGTGCTTACCCACTTCGATTATATTTTCTCATTTATTAGCCACTCTCCAACCCGACGTACTACATCGACGAAACAGTAATGAAAGCAGTAATGTCTCTGGCCTATTGTAGCGCCAGTAAATATCATAACTGCAAAGTCCGCGAAGTATGTGTACTCGTGACCGTGGCCTATGGTGGGCAGGGATTTATTTATGCATGTGCGCTGCAAAAGATGTTCTTCCGCGCTTGAGAAAGCTCTGTTGCGATTGTCAAGCTCGTGTTTGTTTTTTACGTTGATGAATTCCCAGAGTCGGATTGGTCATGAGTATTTTAAAGCATGCACCGAACACTGGTTTGTTCATTCCTTAGTTAGAAGCGCTCTGTGGCTGCTCGCTTTGTTGAAGTGACCATGTTGTGTACAATAATTCTGACTGTCGTGTATTTGAGGGCACAGGTCACAAAAGTCATTCTAACTTTTTCCTCTTAACTGGCTGATTGATTAATGTCTGAGTTAAGATTATTGGCGCAATTGATTAATGTCTGAGTTGAGTCTATTAGACAATTGCCGAAGTACTGGGACACCGAAATAAAGCTGTTAAGCAGGTTGTCCCGTCGGGCACCCCTCGACATTTTCATAAATTTTCTATCGTGGTTTAAAGTTGTTGGCCGAATTATTGGGAATTTTTCAGGGTTACCGTATGTTTTTGAAGAGGTTGCAGTCTGCTGGATGTTCAACACAGTTGCGCGGAAGTGCTGGGTCGCAACTAGTATCTATCGTGGTTTGCCCAGTTCCGCAATGCGCTGAGCATTGGCAGAGAAAGTGTAAACTCAGCTAAAATAAAACTCTGCCCTGGTTTCCATAACCCTTGCGCATCCAAGCAGACTATCGTTTGCTCTGCAGCAGCTACTGTGTCTGATGCTACTGTGTTTCTGATAAGTAGGGGCAAGTTTTTGTTGCACTAAAAAAGTGAGAAAGTTGCATTTGTTTTCAACGAAACTTGCATTTTTGCGCAGGAAGTTGCATTTATGCGCACATTTGACTGCGAAAGACTTGACACAACCTATTTTCGTTTGCGCGGACTTGGCCAAAAGCCAAGATATTCCGCACTTTCACCTCTAATTGAATTCGGGCACTGTCGTACTTGGCTGGGGTTGTAAAACTTCTAACTTACAATCCAACTATTTCGTCACAGATAACATTGAGACGTAGCGCAGCCGTCATATACCGTAGCCTTTTTTCATGCAATCAAAGAGAATAGAACTAAACTGAAATAGTTTTGTGGTTTTGTTTTAATTACACTTTTACATTTTGCGCAATACTTGATAAAAATTGCAATAAAAAGTTGCACGCAAAAATCGAAAAAGTTGCAATATAAAATTCCTGGAAACAGCTCAAAACATTGAACTACGTATATTTTGAGTATTTGGGAAGCTCTTGGAAGCTGTAAAAAAAAAGTTGCAAAAGTTGCAAAAACTTGCCCTACTGATAACTAAACCTGTAATAGACCTATCGAAGATACTGCATGTTCTTACATTGCTTAATTTTTTTTTTCAAACTTCGTTGGTATACAGCAACGGTATCTGCTGTTTTTAAGCATTTTACATAAACAAGCAAAAGATACGTGTATGGATTAAGGTGGACAATTTACCGTGTCGTTACGATAGTTGAGTGAATTAACGATCCGGCAATGTGATGCACTTCCAATAGCATTCTTCACGCAGATATTACGCGTTTTTATTACCACTGCGTGTTCCCTTTATGTTGTGGCGTGAGTTATGCGATGTCAGAAATAGACTTGATGCTGAATTTTGAATGCTTTGTAGCCTCGACCAACGAAGGGGAAAATGAGGATTCACTGCTTGGAAAATGTTGAAAAAGCGCTTGTATTCCTTAAAAGTAAAAAGGTTCATCTTGAGAACATGGGATCACACGACATCGTAGATGGCAACCACCGACTGATTCTTGGTCTTATTTGGACCATAATTTTGCGATTTCAGGTTTGTGCAGAAATCAGGTCAACCAGGAGCAGAAGGCGTTATTATCGTTTTTGCATTTGCTTGTAAATTTAGTTGTGTACTGTGTTCATGTCGCGAGTAAATTATAGTTTGTCTGTCACTCCTGAAAGTGTGTTGATTCTCTTACGCTTGGATTGGTCATCATGGCGGTTTCGATTATCGTGTGTTGGCGACTGATCATTTCTTATCAGAAAATATGCCTCGCAGATTCAAGACATAAGTGTCGAGACTGAAGATAACCGCGAAACGCGCTCAGCTAAAGATGCTTTGCTGCTTTGGTGTCAAATGAAGACCGCAGGTTACCCGAACGTCAACGTCCACAACTTCCACACCAGCTGGAGAGACGGCCTTGCTTTCAACGCAATAATTCACAAACACAGGTTTAACCGGATTACTGGAAGTTTTTCTTCGTGAAACCGTCTGTGTTATTCCTTGAAATCTGTGGTGATGGATTCGCGGTGGTTCTTCTGATTAGTTGAACTGTATGCATGTGTGTGGCGGATGTGTTGTAGTGTGTGGCGCTTGTTTTATCTGCGAATTTCCAAAGTTCTATAAACTTGCTGGTGGATTTAAACCCTTCGCCTTTGCGGGTACTAGTTTCTAAATCGATGTTGGAAAGAGCGAAATGCAGCATTTTGCATTGAAACTTACTAAACCATTAATCCTTTCTCGTTTGCTACAGACCTGATTTAATCGATTACGACTCTCTGAAGAAATCAAACGCCTTGCACAACCTCAGGAACGCGTTCACAGTCGCTGAACAACATCTTGGCTTGACCAGGCTACTCGACCCCGAAGGTGGTTTAGTCGACTTGTTTGTGTTCTTTAATGTTGTTTCAAAACTTTTTACGTGCAAGGCCTGGTATCTGTCTGCTACTTTGTTGCTGCTGAAAACTTAAGAAAAACATTGTTTCTCGTGGATTTCATCTTATTTTTGCTCTTTGTTTTATTCGGAAACACTGACAAGCTGTCATTTTTTATTCGGAAACACTGACAAGCTGTCATTCTGCTCGTTCTCCAGACATTGTCGTCGAGCGACCCGATGAGAAGTCCATCATCACCTACATCGTCACCTACTACCATTATTTTTCAAAAATGAAGGCGATTGCAGTGGAGGGGAAAAGAATCGGGAAGGTTTGTCAGTCGCAGTGTTTGCCAATGATTTCCTAAGCGCTGAGACGGACATCCACCAATGTTTAAATGCGATTTCCCGGTTTCTTGAAGCGTTTATCATTTCAAGGTGTTGGACAACGTGCTGGAGAGCGATAAGATGGTGGACAAATACGAGACTCTTGTTTCTGATCTACTTTCCTGGATCGAGGAAACGATTATTATCCTGAACGATCGCACGTTTGCTAATTCTCTAGCAGGTGAACGGCTTGTTGATGTCGCTGGTTCTGATGACAAACGATGTTCGCAGTTTTTGATTCACAAGTTTCCAATTATCGAGTGCTTAGTACATCAGATTTTTTGAAACTTTTATCTGAATTTTTTACAATTAACAAACTTTTGCAAATCTGATTTTTTTACGTTTTAGTAAAATCTTTTCTTTAGTGCGTTTTGAATGCGTCCAACAAATTCTTAACATCCCGGCAAATGCATTGGCTGTTGAAGAATGAATCAACGCAATATCTTTGTTAAAGTGACTGAAGAACTAAATCCCTGGCCTTGTATTATTAAAATAGAGTACGTTTTGCATGATGACCTTCGAAAACAGGCTCTTATTGCCATGAAAAAGAAATCTAGAAGCAGGCTTCGATGTGGAAGATGACTTTATTTGTGCATTGCCATGTATGGAGCCTTGAATATCTTTGCTTTCTAACAACAAACAGGCTTAGCCTTCCCACAGATTGCAGTGCATGTTGCATTATTAAATGTTGTTCATCTTTTTATTCCTGCTTGATGCATGTGCAACAGTTGTCGCATTGGAAAAGTTGTATGGTCGGTGGGCCATGGACCCTCTGTTTGTTTATTAATTGGGCCACATGCCTGTAAAGGTTTAGAACCCCTGCTATAGAACATTAGTCAAGCAACGTATATCGCTTTGTATTTTTAGGTGTTAGCGCACAGTTGATGGCTTTCAGCAACTACAGAACTGTCGAAAAGCCTGGAAAGTTTCAAGAAAAAGGAAACTTAGAAGTTCTTCTTTTTACAATCCAAAGTAAAATGAGAGCGAACAACCAAAAACCTTACACACCAAAGGAAGGGAAACTCGTCTCGGATATAAACAAGGTTACTGCGTGCTTGCTCACTACGCGTTCATGTTCACTATAATTAAAACACTTGCATTTAGCAGTTCAGCGTATGCGAATGCTTTATCTCTGCTTGGCTACTACACCACAGCGTTTAGTCTTCATCCTGGTAAGCGCGCTCTGAGCGACAGGGATGGTTACTGTTTGTCGGACAGGCTGGGAGGCCCGCAAGGCGATGTGTGAGGTCCACCCCAGAGATGCTGGCACTGCTGCACAGTACGGTTGAAAGAGTCGAGCAGCAAATGCTTCTGTGTGTGTCCAGCAGCATCACGAGGTCGTGGTTGTGAACCTTCAACCTCTCGTCCTTTCAAATGTCTTGTCAGGATGCTTGACCGGCCCTGACCTTTGATGACATCCATACAACGACTTGATTAAAAGTTATTTGCACAATTTGTACATGAGGTCATGCCGGCTTTTCTCTGCGTCATAATGCCTTGTATGTGTCTGTTAGGCGTGGGAAAATTTGGAGAAAGCCGAGCATGGCCGAGAGCTCGCGATACGCAACGAACTCATTCGACTGGAACGACTTGAGCATCTCGCGAAAAAGTTTGATCAGAAAGCAGCGATGCGTGAAACCTGGCTGGGCGAAAATCTGAAGCTCGTGTCACAGGTCAGTCCCTTTCAAATCTTGTGCATTTTCTCTGCCACGTCTGGATTGTGGATGTCGGCGCTTTGATGGACAGAATGGATCCACCAGACCAGTTTTTAGTCATTTAAATTACGAGTCGAGCAGTTTCTTGCTCTGTCCCATGTTTTGTAATAGGATTTGGGTTTAACTTACAATCACTAGCAATATTATTATCATGGTAGACTGAATCTTGCTCGTATAAGATTGAAAAACAAACCATGCCCTTATCTTCACAATAAAAGCCTGAAACCTTATTAAACTTTTCGAGCCTCGCTCCTGTACCTCGACTTATTTTGGCTTGCACATCCTTCGAGTATTGATTTTATGAAGTCATTGGTTATACTGGCAAATAAAAGCTCTAGGTTTTCTGTAGGCCTTCGAGGAATCAGCCGACTGGCTTTCAACTTTCTGTAGGCTTTCGACTTAATTGTCGCAGTTGGTGATGTGTGATTTGTCATTGCAGTCTTGAGGTTGTTTACTTTCTCTGACCTTGTTTTTAACCTTTTAACGTTTCACCTGTTAGCATTGCTTGCAGATGATAGGACTGACGATGCGTAGTGTTACGTGAATTCGATTTCCTATTAGAATTTGTGATTGATTCCTTGCTTCTTTCACCTGTGGAGTGATGTTACTTGGCCGTACTGGGTTTATATTTTGTGTGCAGTTTAAATAAACGTCTCCTAATGACCGTTTTCCCATCTTTAACATCGACTGTTCAATGCCTCCACTCGCATATCCGTAACTACTACGTGTGTCACTTGGTGGAACGGTTTATATCTTAATTCATCTCTGTGCCAATGGAAGCGCATGTATCTCTACTTTCACATACACTTATACAGTTACTATTTCTGGATTACGCTGTTGATCCTACACGACATGGTCAGTTAAGTTTCGGTCTTTTGAACGTCGGAAAAATCCCTGGTGTGAGGAGGTGAAGCCTTCTATTAATCGCTTGTCGGGGAGGGGGGGTCCTGGCCGCCGCAGATACCAGGCGCGATCGCAGCAATTGTCACTTAGCGATGAATCGATATCACGCCCAGGACAACTTCGGTTCCGACCTCGCTGCCGTCGAAGCCGCATTGAAACGTCACGAAGGTGTGGAGACCGACGTGAAAGCGTGCGAGAAGAGGATAGAGGCTGTCGTTTCTGTCGCCGACGAGCTGCAGCGCGAAGACTACCACGATATTAAGCGGATCAGTGACAGGTGACGTGGATTGTTTACAATTGCAAGCTCTTTGATCCACAGTGTGTTGCGTCACAATATGAATCTCCGTAATCCTTCATGCATAATGAAGTTTTTTGTTGCGTAATGTGTTTCGGCTTGTTTTTGACCTTGCATGCCACTAGCTGTACCTCCCCTCTCAGCGTTACTGGTTCGATTTATTGTTTCCATTGCACCGCTTGCGGCATTTTCTGTTCCTGCCTTCGTAATGCAGCGTTGTTCCACGCATTCATTACTGCAGCATTACTGAAAAATATACGTTCTGATCACTGCTTCGGATTTTCTTATTTGAAAACGTTCGTTCTTGAGCGGTCTTGAACAAACAAGACAACAGGACAATCAAATCAAAAGAAAACTTAAGAATGTCGCATTCAAACACGCGTCTCGCCCCCCCCCGCCCTTGTGTCACCAACGTCGGCGATATCATGTGGACCTTGGGAGAGTTTGTTACTATCGAAGAGTGGGGATTGGATCTATAAAATTTGGGTTGGTGGGAACTGGGCACACTGTTTATGCCCGGAAGATGAAACTCCATGCGTTTATGACCTTATCGCTTTCACAACGATTGACTCAATGAAATGCTGCTGAGATTTATCACCTGCTCTTTATTCGCGACTAGTCAGTATGGAATCGAGATAGCTAGGTCAGATGTAAAAATTAAACTTATTTTTTATCTGGTTTGATAACTGTCAAAGGAAAGTTTGCGTAGTTTAATCAGCTGCGTGTTCACCATCAATGGTATACCTATTTCTCTGCAGTTGTTGCGCAATACTTACTTAGCAACAATTGCTGCGCCATACTTCGCAACAATGTTCCCATTGATTCTTGGTGCTTTTTGCCGGTGCTGTGATATTTCATTAAAGTAAAACCAGAAATGTCCATCATTTTAAGCTTTTTGCAATACTGCTGACGATTTTTGATTGTCTTTGACACTTTTCAGTCGTTGTCTCATAGAAGACAGATAAAACGATGGTGTTCGACTGGTATGAGTTGCTCACCAGCTGCTGTTATTTTTGCAGTGGGTGATTTTCATTCTGACCACTCACGCAGTTTGATTCATTGCGATGCTTTACTGCTAAGTTCCAAACCGAAATTGTTTGCATCACTCACAGAAAAGACAATGTGCTCGAACTATGGGATTACCTTCTGCAGCTGCTGGCGAAGCGTCGCACACGGCTCGAGCTCAATCACAACCTGCAGCTCATGTTCCAAGAAATGATTTCACTGCTGGATTGGCAGGATGACGTTCAGGTGGGTGGAAAGCTTTCGGTCATACAATTACACACTCGGGAGAAATAAATACTAAAGACCGTTATGCTCTCGAAAACATTGAATTAGAATAGACTCACACGTAGCAGGCAGCGTGTGTTGCGGAGGGTCTATAACTCGGTATGATTCTGCCCCTGTTCGAAGTGTGAGATCAGTCTTTTGCGTTCTTGACTTTTTTATATAGATTTGTATCGATTTAGGGGATTCCTAGCGCAATGATGCATGTCCTCTCGAGCATCGTGAGCGCAGCATTGCTTGACGCAGATACGAGCAACCAGCTGCATGGCAGTAATTGTCCTCCGTGTCCACTCGGATGAAACACAGGAAATGACCATCGGCGAGGCCGGTAGAGTTTCTGGACCCTTGTGATGATTCTTCTGGGGTGGCAAACCCCCCTATATCAGGGGTGGCCAACCTGTTAGAGAGCAAGAGCCACGTTTCTTATCGTATTACCGCAAAGAGCCCCACCATACACACGGACACACATGAATGTCACGCCATCTCTTCCTCACTCGCACACAGGCCCGCAACCAAGGGCTGGGCAATTCCCCCCTCCCGAAAATATCAGCTGCTAGCGGTCCTGCTCACACATGCCTTTGCTCAGCTAGATTTATTGTAAATATCACACACCGACATCAATTACAAGCCATTTATTGTAATGCATGTTACTTAGTGGAACTTATGGCATTCCTTGTCTTGAACTATCCTCTTCGAACCTGGCTTATTCTTTCACATGGGCGCCAATCAGAACAGTTCAATGCTTTGATCTCACGTGTTTTACGTGAGAGCCACGTGAAACCAGGCAAAGAGTCGCATGCGTATCAGTCTGAGTCTGGTTACTGGCGATCTGGTTCCATGATAGAATGGTTTGAGCGTTTTTCACTGCTTGTTCTGGCCAGCCGTGGAGTTAACCCTGTTCTGTAAAAAAAACGTTGCTTCTCTCGTTAGGGGGGCGACCCAGGTCGTGGTTCCCAACCCCAGCGATCGATTCCTGCTCGTTATTTCACCCTGAAAAACCTTCGTCATATCTTTAAAATAAGACCCATGCGTTTCTTGTTAGGCTGAGGGTTATCAGCCTCTGTAACAATTACTTGCTTAAGTATTTCCTCGCTGTGGTGTTTACAGTCAAACCTTAGGCAGCAAAGACAAGGGTGCAGAGGAATGGTTAGGTTCAGCACAAAAGTGAAGTGAAATATTTAATGATTTCCAGTTGAGGTAGAACTAGCTGTTTGCTGTGGCGTCGAGTGTTCCATTGGATTGATTTGTTCAACCAGACCTGCTCGTTTTCTCAGCCTGTTAAACGCTGCTTGGCGCGAATCGATCTCTTTGCTTACATGTCGACTCGTCTGCGCTTTTGTTAAAAATCAAGTCTGAACATTCGGTCAACACGATTTTCCATCTATTGTTATGCGCGGCCACGCCTGCGCCAGTCGCTTTCCTAAGTTTGGAGTTTTATGTAAATAGACCGTTTAATGCTGCAGTGAAGGTGTTTTTTCAACTCCCGAATCAATTCGAGAAACATGAGCGACTGTGGGAGACAGCAAAGTAGAATTAACAGGGTGCATTTCGTAAGCAGCGACTGCTGGAAGCTCTAGGTGTGCTGCAGGCTTTTGGGGAATCAGCCGACTGGGCTCAACTTTCCTGACTGAGGATGCATGAGTCACGTGAAATCGATTTCCTGCAAAAAATTTGCTGATTGATTCGATTTCGTCGCCATGGCGAAGGCTAGTTACTAGGCAAGCAGAAAAGCGCCCAATTAGAATTCGAAAACAAGCGAGGGTAGACGAATGCTGAGCAAGCATTTGCCGGACCTCAATCTAATGCCAGCATTAACGGTGATCTTGCTGTGGATTGCCAGCAACACCACTCTACTCACGTTGGAGTTTAACCGAGTACATACGTTATGAAGTAATGTCAAATCTTGTGGGAATGGACGCAAATCAGGCAATAAGGAGATGAGAACAACTTCCTAACAATTTCCTGAGCATCGGAGTGACTGAACGCGGCAACGTGCTTCAGCGCGCTCTTGACGGTTTTAAATGAGCAAGCATTTTTTTATTTGGAACACTGTTGCCTGTGATTTTGTAGCCCCTATATCGTGCTGCGTATTCGCTTATTGACTTCTGGAATACAACACTTATGTGTGCGGCGCACACCTATGGTTTAAATGTAGAGGGACCTGCCTTGTGGTGCGAAAGAGTAAAAGCAACAGGCCCTTTTCAGACCTTTCCCTTATTTTTTAGATGGGGCAGTGATCAGTATGAAAAATGGCGCGTTATTTTGCTGCTTTTATCAAAACCTATTAACTCTGCGTAATACCGCTGCGATTGTTTCGATTTGAATAAAAAACGGTTCTGGCCGGTTTGATCTTGTCAACCTGTGTGACGTCGGGCCGTGATTCCCGTTTTAGAACCAACTGGCGAAGGAAGATCACGCTCAACATTTGATCGGAATCGAAGACTTGTTGCAGAAGCACGCGTTGCTTGAGCAGGATATATCCGTGCACGAAGATAGAGTCAAGTCCGTTGAAACTCAGAGCAAAGAGTTTCTTCAGCCAATCGACAACAGTGAGTTATAACGTGTTGGCGCGTGTCAATCATTACTGCCACTGTAGTACGTTTACCGTATATACTTGTGTATAAGTCGATGTGTATTTTAAGAACAAAAATTGCGTTATTTTAAGTATTACCTGTGTATAAGCCGACTGTGCAGTGCAGCACTGCCTCTCATGCGTGTGAACATCCGCGCTCCAATCTCGCACGCGTTTCAGCAATTTTTCCACTCTCTCGCATTTCTTTCATTCATTGATCTGGCCGTCGTCGTGAAGGGTGAAGAATCATAATTTGAGCGTTTGTTAAGGCCGGCATATACCTACCGTGTATAACATGCACAATAATGGAGTTTTCTTTTCACGTTCACATTGTATGCGACCCTTCAGCAACATCTCCATAAACATTACCGGTGTATAAGTCGACCCCAAAAATATTACCTTAAAATCGTCTCCCAAAAACTCGACTTATACACAAGTCTATACGGTATATCTGCGGGTTGTTGACATGTTTGATGCGCTATGACATCACAATCTGCTGCAACTTATTGTCGCAATTTGTTGAACACAGCGGAGTTGTTTATAGTGATTTAAATGCAACGTGTTGTCACGTGTTTCTAGCAACAAGCGCTTGTGCTTTATAAAGTTGCCCAACGGGCTGGACTCGAGTTCTTAGACAAATTCACCCGGGCCCGTGGGCGTCAGAAGTAGGGTGCAGGGAAGGGCCAATGTCCCCTTGGATTTTGAAATTTGATATTTTCATACCAACTTTTTAGCAGAAAAATATTTTTCTCTCAGTTTCGAGTTGATAAAATGAAATTTAACCATTGTTCCCCTCCTGGAAAAATGCCGTTACAAATGACGAGTCCCTTATCGCGTGATTTCCTTCGACCGCAGTTTACCGTGTTGCACTCAAAAGCTTGTCATTGGTAGCGGCGCGATAAAGCAACTCCATTAAAGTTGTTTGGTGCAGCTATCGAAATGTTGTGTTGTGTTCAACGAGTCCTAATCGAAAAAAAGCGATGGCAAGATACGGCGTAGGAGCTGACCATGCCGCAGGTTGTACAGCAAGCGGCCCTGACAGTTGATGACCGAATTGACTCAGATTATTTCGCCTGCGACCCGCCCGTCATCCAGGACCGAGTAGATCGAGTAAGGAACGCGTACAATGCCCTGTGCGACACCGCCGCGCGACGCCGCGAGAAGCTGGAGGAGTCGCGGAGAATGCATCTCTTCTTTGCGACAATGTCCGAGGAGCTGGCCTGGATCAGAGAGAGGATGCAGCTGATGACCTCTGAGGACACGGGCCGGGATCTGACCAGCATCCACTCACTGTTGACGAAACAAAAGGTAGTTTGCTTGATTTTGAGAAGTAAGCTCATCAGTTTTTGTCAATGATTCTTGGAATATTCCTTTTTTACCTGTCATATTATTGGGCCCATCTAACCTGAACAAACTCATGTTTGTACCAATCATCCATAAACAACTTCGCCTCAGGGGGGGTCTCCAACTGTCCCAGGACAATGCTGGACCGTAGTTCTTCTCCTTTCCTTGTTACAAACCGAATCATAAACAGACGTCAACGTCTTTCTCAGGCACTGGACGATGAGATGAAAGTTCGCGAGGTTGTTTTGAAGTCCGCTGTCAACGTCGGTGAACAGTTGGTTGAGGAGAAGCACTTCGCCTCCTCCGATATAAAGGAGAGGATCGCCGAGATCCATTCAGAGTGGAAGGGCTTGGAGGAAGCGAAGCGGAACAGATGGAATAAATTGCAGAACGCAAAGAGTTTATACCAGGTGGGTCACGGAGACCTGTTTGAACGGCTATTGGTAGTAGAAACGAATTTGGTGAAATTCTTCCAACTAATAAACAAGGATAATGTGTGCGATTGACGTGATTTTTACCCCGGTTTTTGGTGAACGTGTCATCGCAAAAATTGTCGATAATAAAAAATCAAAAAATTTTGGAATACACTATGGATTTTATATTGAATTGATTTCCCCCCCCGAATTTCTTGGACCCCGCTACGTTGTTGTGAAGTTGATCCGTTCCCGGTGCGACATATGCAGGGCCGGCCCTTCCACCAGGCCAACTGGGGACCGCCTTAAACGCCGCCTTCAGGGGGCGCAGAACACGAGAAATATTACTACAACTTCTAGTGCAAAAAGTTTAGTTTGATGGTCGCGTAAATATTGAAGCTTGTCTCAGGCGCAGAACTGTCTCAGGCCGACCCTGAACGTATGTTATTCGAAAACGGCGTATACAATAGATCTGCTTTCTCAACAATGAGCTTCGCCATACTGCATTCATGACGCACTTCTGCTCTGACGCAGTTTTTCGCTGACGCCGATGACGTCGACACCTGGTTGGTCGACATGTTCCGTATCGTGTCCAATGAGGACTGTGGGAGGGACGAGCCCTCTGTGCTGTCGTTGCTCAAGAAACACAAACAGGTGATGGTTGCCAGTGGGTGAGATGGTTGCAACGCGCTGCTTCTTGCTGTTGTCAATGTTTCTAATATTTAATATATGTCAGACCTACGACCTATTTACGTAAGCTGCTGATAGATGCGTTGAGGCTACTTTGGTTTATGGGGGGCAGACAGATTTAATGAAAACGCACTTTTCTTTAATTGGTTTGTGATTGTTTGTGAAAGGGAGTCCCTGATGCTACTGTGGTTTGGGTTCAGGCAAGCTGTTGTGTTCTGCTATAACCCCTCAGACATCTGTCTGCGTTGTAACAAGAGTTTTTGCTTGTGTCGGTGGTTTACAGGTTGAAGATGAATTGCAAGATTATGAAAACAACATCAAAGCTCTGCAAGCACAGGTGATGACGCGAACTACTTTTGACAGATTCGCTTAAGCAAAACTTTGAACGTAAACAGTTCCACAACTCACAGGCTGCTGCTTTGCCCGAGACTGACCGCGAATCTGTCGAAGTTGAGGAAAGATTGCGAACTATCAAGAGCCGATACAAGGAGTTGCTGGACTTTGCGAAAGATAGAAGACAAAAGCTTCTCAACGCAAGGTGTGGCCTCGCAAGCGTGTGACGTTGCTGTGCCCCTTTTTCGAGTGATTCCTGGTCGTTTTATGTTGATGTTGAACAAGCTTGTCTGGAGGTCACAGTCAGATGCGTCGAGTTCACTTTCGACATTTCGTGGCTTCGACCCCAAGATCAGTTTTTATCGTCGCTATGGTGATATCGCTATGGTGATACGGATGCAATAGCTTTTTTTCAAAAGAACCTGGTTTATCATTCGCGACCTCTTTTTCGCATCTTTTCCGTTTGTGTTGTTGCGTAGAAATCGCTTTCATCTCTGATCTTTGTTCATGTGTTTGTTACCGAACAATGTTCCATTATCATGCATGCAATCACACAGATCCTTGCACAAGTTCTTCAGCGAAGCTGACTCAGTGCTAGCGTGGATTGACGAGAAAGGGCAACTGCTGACCACCATGTCTGTGCCAGATACTGTAGAAGACATGGAGCTTTTGCAACACAGATTCGAAGGTTGGTGGACTTGATTCTACACGAACAAGGGCGCTGCCTGTATATTGAACGAGCCAATACTGCGAAGGCCTGCTTTGATGAACATCATTAGTTGAGTTAGTTGCTAGGATACAGGGTACCATTCACGCTGATAATTGCATAGCAGAACATTGTTGGTGTCACAGTAAAGCATTGTTGATGTCGGGTCCGATGAAGGTTTGCCTACCTACTTCTGTTGTGCTTGAAATACAAGCGAGGCGCCAAAAGTAGAAAATGCAGCAAAGTTCAAAATTCGACGATTTCAAGCGCATTGTTTCAGGTTACGAGAATGAGATCAACAAGCATGCGCCGCTGGTGGCGGTGGTGAATCAAATCGCACGACAACTGACTGGGGAGGAGCATCCAAACACCGACGACATTGTTGCCAAGCAGAATCACGTCAACGCGAGGTACGTGCCTGATTGGTCAAAAGTGTCACGCTGTGTGAACAAGCTTGGCGCAAAAGGTTTCTTCCAGCTTAAATGACCAATAACTAAATCGTACAGATTTGAAATATTTTGTGTTAAATGCAAACGTAATCAACTTTTTGTGCGGGCTCATCTGTGAACTTGTTGTCACTCACATGATGGAAAGTTAGACACCAGTCGTGTGCTGGTGCAGCATCAGCACCCATCGACGCCCACTGTGCTAGGGCTGATTAATTATTCATATGTCTTCCATAGCTGCCCGTGGCGGTTGTATACAGAAACCTGTTGAAGGAAAATAATCCTTGTTGTCGCCCGTCGATTGCTATGGGAACCGTGAGTGAAAAGTCCGGCATGGATTTGATAAATACCTGATTTACAACAAAAATCTTATCAATACCGCGCGGTGTTAATATCAATTTCTGCAACAAAGAAATTGTTTTTTGTGCGGTTTCAACGACAGTGGCTCTGATTGTTACGACATGACAAACAGCACGCGATCTTATTTAAAGCAAAGTTCGTCGCATGCTATGAACAGATTAAATCTGTCCATAGAAGAAAGATATTGAAGCCTGGATCCAGCCATGCGTGCAGTCTGCTTTGTACGTCATGCCTGGATCCAGTCATGCGTGCAGTCTGCTTTGTACGTCATGCCTGGATCCAGCCATGCGTGCAGTCTGCTTTGTACGTCATGCAGCCGCGACTTTGTGAAAACGACGTTCAAATAAATTTCCATCACCATCGGACAGTGCGAGAACCGCTGCTAGGGCCAATTACTGACATTGTGAGAATAGTTATCCTTTCTTTCTCATTCTGTTACTTGGTCCCCATGGCAACTTTCTGAAACAAGCGTTTTTGACTGAATTGAACGTAACGCTGGTTTGCACTGCACCCGCTCCACTGCCTGCTCTACTTGATTGGTTTTTACTTTTCAAATCACGCATCTTTTCGAACTGCTGTTCTGCTTTTTTTTGTTCAACCGTATGGATGGCAACAACGTTGTTGCTTGGCAACACACCGTGTTGTTTGCTGCGAATGGTGTCTTTTTGCGCAGATCGATGATTTTCTAAAACAAACTTTGACAACGTGGTTGTTGGTGAAACAATGACATTTGACGCAACTCACTGGTGGGATTGTAAAAATCATTGGGTTCATGCCTGTATCTGAATCTATACTAACCTTTGTCGGGATGCCGGTTTAGTTAATAACACTGAGCTGTTTTGCTGAAGTGATCGCGTATTTGTTATTGAAACGTTGATACAGTAACAAAGTAACAAATGGACCAGTCGCCCTTTCGGTTTTTGTAACGTTCACATGCCGGCCACAAATGACCAGGTGGAACTCCCTCCGAGCCCTATTAGACAGTCGCCGGGATCTGCTGCTTTCTGCGAAGAGTTTGCAAGGCTTTAAACTGGAATGCGACGAAACGGAAGGATGGATAAGAGAGAAGGCGAGAGTGTTGGCAGGCACTGGTGGTCCGGATCAAGGGCTCGGCGACCAGGACCTGTCTGGGGTGATCGCTCTGCAACGGAAGCTGTCAAGCATGGAAAGAGACCTCGCCGCGATCCAGGTATCGGACTAAGAGGTTGTGCTGAGACCCATAAACTGCGGCCAGCGCGTTTCGTATTGTTCTTTCGGCTTCCACAGCAGGGTCAGGCAAAGCTACAACCATGATTTTGTTCCAACAAATTAAACGGCAAGAGAGGTTGCGCATAAAAATCACGAAGCATTTGTTTTCGACTCAAAGTTACCTGAAAAGGGATTCTGTTTGAAGATCTTATGACTGGGGGTGCGTAGTGTTGCGTGAAATCGATTTTCTGTTAAACTTTGCTCGATTATTTCGATTGTTCCACCTTTCTAGACACGAGTTACTTGTTTCATGGCGATGTTGAACACGACGGGTTCATCATCCCAATCGATCAAATGTCACTAGTTTGAAAAAAATTCTTAAAAACGTTGTCTTTCGCGAAATGATGGCAGAAAATCATGTCATTGTTACTGATCCTCCCGGGGGG
>Ga0210059_1005851_pt1 | contig 19748 bp, 11 predicted proteins | sample Ectturendosymbi2_FD_188042 | JGI IMG/M metagenome (GOLD analysis project Ga0210059, IMG submission 188042) | Ecteinascidia turbinata endosymbiont from Florida, USA - Sample 2 (SPAdes) (version 2) | ecosystem: Host-associated > Tunicates > Ascidians > Unclassified | place: Key West, Florida... | reverse complement strand
ATATCTCAATTTCAAGGCTTTCGTGCACATAAAATATTTGCTCAGACACAGACCACTCGACCGCCTCTTGCGCAGCGATCAGGTCCAAGTCGTGGTCGAAGCCCAGGGCGTCGTTGTCGCTTGAATAGAGCAGGAAGCCCTCCAAACCCAAGTCGCCGACTTCGGCAGTTCCCTCGACGGAAATTTCAACAAACGTCTTCCTATGTTCGGGGATGTCCCACGAACCGTATCCTCTCATGTACGAGATCGCGCTCAATTCAAAAGTAGCGCCTGGTGCAGCACCACAATCCAGCGTGGCGCACGAAGGGACGTTCCAGCGTAAACGCACAGGTTCACAGGGCATTGTGCAACGATTGCTCTTCTCGTTGAAGTGTTGCAGCGGGAGAAGCGGCTTAAGCGGCTGGAAAACGGGCTGCACGTAACCGCTGACTGCGTCAAGGTCACGCTGGTTGGCGTCCCCTGGTGGTGAGTTTAATGTTTCGAGAAGCTTCTCGTCATCGACAAAGAGAAACATTTCCTCTGCGCGGAGCAAGTAATCAGCATACACCTTCTTGTCATCGCTTAAAACACTGCCGCCCCACAGTGAACGCGCTTTTGCAAATCTAAGCTTCAATGTATGGGTGCAAGGAGGGTCTCTGTTTTGTTGTCCAGCTGCCGCTGATATTGCTCGCGCGGACTCTGACGTCAACGACGCAACACTTGCAACGTCCGGATCCCTTTTTATGATGCTGTCCAACCTCAACAAAATTGTAAACCACCATCGATGATGCATCGAATTTTCCTTCCTGCTTGCTGGATTCAACTGACTCTCTTCTTTGTAAAACTGGCCGGTTGGTGTTTGAGGAGGAGGAGGCGGCGGAGTGTTTGGTTGTATAGCACCGTTTTCTTGCTCTAAATACTGAAGATTGCCAGGAGGTGGTTCATGTCTTAGACCAGGATGTTCAGAGTCATGATTGTCTACACCCAGCAAATGCAGAGGAATCCTCACAAAAATTTGCTTTGGATGACGAGGACCAGGTGCAACGATTACCTCCAGGAAAACGTTTCTTTGACTCGGGTGCAAGTAAGCGGATAACAGCCTGATGTCGCTCAAAGGACATCGACGAGCGAATGTTGTCATTTCAGCCGGATGGAGATGCAGACGCTGCTGGTCAAGCTCAATACGGTATTTGTCGCGAATTCGACGCTTCAACACAATGACTGGTTCGTTGTTGAGAGGAGCGATTTCGATCTCGCTGAGCATTGGACCTGGAGACTGGGCGCTCGATATCAGCAACGGAGCGTAGCATCGCAGCTGAAGAACGCACCCATCCCCACCGCGCAAGCCGCTTGACATCGGGAACAATTGCATCAAGGTTTGATCTTCCGGCATTTCTTCACCACCCAGATATAGCCTCTGTCGACCGGCGTACACGCCTGTGATGTCAAACACGAGCCTCTTTATGTCGTGCACAGTGGCGCTGGACTTCACGCCGCGCAAGTTCAAGTAGTCGTGGCTGCTTCCGAGCTTGATCCTGAGCTGCACGCCTTCTGGCTGCAGTTTGCTGCAATACAAAAATGTTTGCAGAATTACGTTGTGTAACGCTTTTGAGGGACATTATGATATAGACCACCTCCTAAAGACGCAAGGAATTCGAAACACTAAACATATGTTGTTTGTTGCATTACAAAAAAACAATTCTCGATGCCAGGAGTGCAAGTGCAAAGTGAATGCCAAGGACACCCTCAGGATGTCGCTTGCAACCTGCTTGTTGTTGATTAGCAGCGCATTCCAACTTCAGCCGACACGCCTTCTTTATCAAAGGTGTCGTAACTTAATCACTCCGCTTTCATTACCAATTACATCACCGCTGTTTACTGGTAGTAATCGCTGAAGAGTAACGGCGCTATGCTGCTGGTGAAAGAAAACTACAGCATGAAAACAAGTCGCAGGTACAGTGTGATAATGAGATGAAGCAGCTTTAGTACCCGTTTTAGGATGCTGTTAAGTCCAAAACGTTTAGCAACTTTTTGTAAAAGTAATCAACCCTGACAAATATAATTTAAAGGTTAAAAGCTTATGGTCAAAATTGATGCAACAAGTGCCAGCTTTCTCATATTGACTGAATCATGTAGAAAACAATCACAGTTTGTAAACGCTGGGGGTCATCCGATGCAAAAAATATCTTCAATAACAAATCATGATCACAGTTTTTTTCTTCTGGTCGCTTCCCATTCGATCGATTGGTGCAGTGTAATTTTAAAAGTGTTAGACTTGCAATAAATGGCGAAAAGGTGAAGGCAAAATTTGAAAGAATTTCTTGTCAAAACTTTGCAAAGAACATATACGAATTCCTGAAAATGACTATATGTTTGTTTGTAATTGACAAGAAGGACCTGCCTGCCAAAATGGAACATTTTTGTTTGAACTGAATGAAAAGAGCATAATAAGGCATACCACATATAACGGCATATCATACCACAAAGTTACAGATGGAAATTATGAACGATTCCAAAAGTGAGGTAAAAAAACTTTTAAGTTGAGCTAGTTGTATTTTTGTCTTTGTGTTTTTGAAAACTGAATACAGTAGGTGTTTTGGCCAGCTTCCGTTCACAGCTATTCGGTATACGACGTGTTTGAGGAAGACGACAAAATGTGCGCATTTCGACATGCCCTCTGTACTGATAGACACATGCATAAATGTTGCATCAAAAGTGAATCAAAAGGATTTTACCTTCTTGAAAGGTTGAAATGACCAGGCAAACATTTGTTACACAGTGCAAGATGTGGTTTTCCAAACAAAATAAACGAGCTGCTGGAACCCTTGTAAATGATTACGGAACCATGTTTTTGCCGTGAAACTTTTACTTTCATGATAAACTTACAGCATTTTTTTTATCATAAGACTGGGTCAGCCTTCGAGCAGCATTTTTATGCTTACTGAAAACTGGCTTTCTTTCACAAGGTATATCCGCAGTTAAAGCATTTTACTATCAAAGACGGTTCGCACTTCAAACTGCAACAAGTGTTTAGCATCAAGCAAGTCCTTTGAGTAGTCAGCCGGCGCGCAACCAGGGGCGGCATTTGGGGCATTTGCCCCCCCGAAATTTTCAAAACATTCCACAGAAATTTTGACATGCGCAGAAACTTTCAAAGAATAAAGATGAGATTTTTGCAATAGATAAGTGCTATTTGAATTTTTCTTTGTCCTGCTGGTTAATTATCTCCTTACAAGATTTATCTTGAGACAAGCCATCTGAACGAAAATTTAGTAAATGATTGGTATTTAGCCACAAATATGTTGGAATTGCCAAAACTTGGGAGATAGTTTAAAATGTTGGTATTTCTAAGGCATATTTTATCCTTTTGTTCGTGTGCCACTTTTGTCTAGAACAGGCCTCATTTTGACCTCATGAAACTTTATAACATTACTGTTGAACCGTGCAAACTGCTGAAACTTTCAAAGTGAAAAGAGAAATCTTGACATGCTGGTTGTTATTAAAAAAGTTTTCTAACCACGTCAAGCCGCTTCTTCTACTACGATTATTTTTGTTAGGGGCAAAACGGTTCACCATTATTAACGTAGTACATTTCTTAAAAAAACCTTGTATAGTTGCATTTTCGGTTCGCAAGCTGATATTTTTAACTAAATTTAGCGTGTGGACTGTTTCACGTTTGATTGTCTTCCTGGGTTGGTACCAGGACCACGGCTTGGGAAAAAGGGTTTAGTAAAGTGTCATATGAGTGCTAGTCAAGTGTTGAACGTACCAAACCTACTACACCACTTTGCCTGCAAATGACGCTTTACCAGACCCTACCTTTTGCAATCAGTGCAAGCCCTGAAAACCCACAGCCTTTCATAGGTGTAGGAGCAGGCAAATTTATGGGGGTGCGAAGCATTTTGCCCAAATTTCCCGAAACTTGCCCGAAAAAACTCAGTAAAATAAACTCAAAAAAATGACTGCATTTCATTCCATTTTGGGCGCATTTTTTTCAAATCAAAGCACTTCAAGCACCATTTTTTCCCAAATTTCCTCCAAACTTGCCCAAATTTCCCCTAACTTGCACGAAAAAGTACTGAAGAAACATGACCTCCAATAAAACGTCTGCACTTTGCGTTCGGGCGCCATTTTTGTAAAATCAAAGCACACAAAGCGATTTTTGCGAAGGTTTTCACACATTTTGCCCAAATTTACACAGATTTTGCCCGGGTTTAAAGGGATTTTTTCCCGGATTTTCATCGAATCAAACTTTTTGGCAGTGGGCTTCCACCCCCTGCACCCCCACCTCCTACACCACTGGCCTTAAACTTGCTTCTAAAAACTTTCACGCAACTCCTGTGGATGCCAGAAAAAGTCGTTTTGTCCCAAACACACATGATCCGTTTTGTCTGAAATGCTAGGATTCAAAGATCCCGTCACCCTTGACGAAGGCTATCCCTCAAATTTGGGATCTCACAGTTGTTTGTGATAGAAATTCCAACACATCCTAGAAGAATAGGGCGAGAACGAATTTGCAAAAACAAGACGAAAAGTTAGGCAGGTTTACTAGTAGCCCATACGTCTGCCACACTAAAGCCATGACCGCACTAGTTGAGTACGGAATCAAGTGTTTGTATTAGGCTACTAATTTTTTCTCTGTCCTGATCGTTTGGTCTGCATATTGATTAAAACTGAAAAGTTCTGATTTTCGGAAATGTTGCGAAGAGAACTTTATCTGTGACGTTTGCGAAAAATTTGTACCACGGTTGAATAAGCACGATGACGTCACCGAATGAAATTTCATGAAAATTGCCCTCCCCCCGAAATGAAGAGCTTGTTGCGCCCCTGGCAGTCAGTAATAACATTTTTCGAAAAAAAGTGCTTAAAAGAAAAAAATACAAAAACCAGAAAAATCGCTATTCGAAGTGCATCCACAACATAGTTATAACACAAGAGCTTTGGGGTCATTGGAAGATAAAGAATTGGGATAAACGTTTTTTTTCCAGGATTTTGAGTCTTGTATGCACGAATCCGAGCACATGGAGACGAACTGAAAAGCTTTGTTATTTAATGCACGATATGAGAAACAAAAACGGCACGCAAATTCAATTGTTATGTATTACATTGTTTGCAGACGATACCTGTTTACGATTGTTGTGATTCATAAATACCCAGATCTACCAAAAAAACAATCATTAAGTCAAGAGCTATAGATTGCTTTTGACTAACTGCAGTCAGAAAGCTGCCTGATTAAACAAAATGAATTTATAAGATCCGAACAAAATTATTTCAGTTTATAGTAAGCAGCTCCCAGAAGCCGGCTTACACACCAAGCGCCAGTCTTACTCTGTTGAGTGAAACGGGTGCGTTTTCAACTTCTTGAAGTATTCACAGCAATGCTACTGTAGCTTTACCTGTATTTGCTGATTGCAGCAGAATCTCTGGAGTAGCGCAGAGTCGTCACAGTGGCCATTATTCTCCAATAAAAGAACTTAAACTTTTGGTTCGGTTTTGCGAATCGAAGCCGACCATACCATACTTGACAAAGATGGCCTGTCTAATCAACAGCGCTGTTCTTTCAATACGAACATTCCCAGTTTCAACGCGTTAATTCATCAGGGCAAAACGAGCGCGCAGGTCCCGATTGTCACCTTGCCATGAATGGGGTGTAATGTAGCACTGAGATGTGGGTCGCCGTAATTTGACGCCGACCGATCTCACACAAGCTGTCACTTTCTTTGAGCGGTTTCGTGTAGAACACGGCGTCGTGCACGTTACCAGCCGACGGCGAAAATTGTGTGGCGCTGGACGAGAAAAATGACAAATAACCGCTCAACTGTCGATACAAGTCGATTCGCATTCGTCCACAGCTTGTGTAAACACGGGGGCTGGTAAACAAGGCTATTGATTAGCCGACTAAAGCGCGAGATTTTCCACTATGCAGAATTGCTGCAAAGAACTAGAGACTCGCGAAATGCTGCAAAACGAGCGAAAGCTTTGTGATAAGTCAAAGATATTCAAAGCACTTTCTCAGAGTACCGCATAGAGTTGTACTAGCCATGCAGCACATTGCTTTTCATTGATTGTTGTACACCATGAAAAATATTTTTCGTCTATCAAAATTGAAAGGTGCATTGATCAGGCAATGTAGCCATGGACGCTCAGTTGAATCAAGCATTGTTCAAGTTTTGGGAAATCCAAGTTTCAACAGAACAACCAGTTGAATTTGCCGGCACTGCGAACTACACACCTAGTTATTCATAGAAGAAAATTCAAATATTACCAGCTTGTTGATCAGAAAAACGTGTCACGGACAAGAAAGCTTATGTTTTCCAAAACCGGAAAGCAAAAAGCTATAATTTTCAAGAAGAAAAAGCAAAAAAGATTTTTTGAAAAACGGTAAAGGGCAAAAGGCCAGCTGCAGCAAAAACGTCATTGAAATGTTGTTTATTTCCAGTAACTGGCGAAAAACATTCGTGTTTGATATACGCTGATAGTGTTAACTTCCACCAAAATACCAGCAACAAGACTCTGCCTTATAACCCAGCAACGTACAATCAATCAGATATTTGATATTTGCAACGCGTCCCAATATGGCAGTTTGCACTGCAGGAGGCTTTTACGTATTCTTTTCTTTAGTATGATTGGGTTTTGCCAAACGAGACAATTGTTTTTAGTCATATAAGAAACGCAGCACCACTAATCGACCGGAAAGTATTATTGCTTGTTTGAGCACAGTTTTTCAAAACAGTGCACTGAATTCTAAGCTTTGCAACAACTGGTTGCAAATTCACTGCTCAAGTCATTACTTTGTTCGAGAGCTTCAGGACTGAGCGTTTACAAAGTTATGAAAAGGACAAACCATTGGGAGAATTTATTTCCATCTGATTAACAACACTTTAGGAGTCAAAAACGATACTTGGATTGCACTGAAAGCAGCAGAAGCAGGTATTGCAACTACCCAGCGAAATGAACCGGCTAGAAGTTACGATCCGAATGTGCAATGCATTGATACGTTTCCCACTAAATCTGTTTAAAATGTGAACTTCATTGCTCACTGCATTGGTCCAAAATGGAGGTGTGTGCTGTTCTAGGCTTGTAAATAGTTGGACCTGTGAATCAGACTTGTCCTTTGTTTCAGAAGACCAGGTTCCTATGCGTTCTTCCCCTGTTTTTAACAAAAGATTTAATGGTCAAATATGAACCATTCGTAACCGAAGCCGACGAAGTTTTGCAACTTTGCACAAGGCTTGCTGGTGTTTAAATAATGCCAGGGGGATTGAAAAGCAGGTATGGAAAACAGGAAAGAACTCGATATTGAAGACAATCTTAACCTGGAGAATGCAGTGAAAGAAAAAAAATGATAAAAATGCAAAAATGTGATTGTCATTTTAGTGAAACAAGGCTCTGTCGTTAAAACGTCTTTTGATTTTACTGCCAATAGTTACAGTAAAATAAAATGAAAAACGATGGTTAACTCGAGTTGTGTCAAGAAAATAAGCTTGATTGAGAAACAGTACGAAAAGCACACAAAACTCCATATCAGAAAGTTTTGAGTGATTTGCGAATACTTTGTACTTTTTTGTTTTGTAAAAAAACATAATAGCGGTTGAAAATGGTTCCCTTTTTCGTATGTTGAAAGTGTTGTGCAGTGTCCACACAATCTGTGGAAAAAATATGATTTCGGTTATCATGCTGTTCTCACTAAGAGCATAAAGCCAACAGCAATGTCAGTAACAGTGATGGATCTACGTTTCAAGAGGCCTTACGTGGAAGGGAAAGGGTGTTGAATGGGCAGCAAATTTCGTTTTGAATATGGTTTTGTCTGATTCTTGCTGTTTCATCCGTAAAACTCTTTTGCAAGTGAACGTGCTGCTGATACATTTCCAGTTGAGGCTTTGTCCTGCGACCAGAAATTGCTTCAAATGAAAAAATACTCAAGTTTAATCCGATTTCCAGAAACTTTGAAATTTACAGTATTGACTGGCATTACCATTGTTAAAACCACATGAAGAAAAGGTTGTAGATTGAATTTCATCAGAGATTCTGACTTCAACACTTCTTGCTGTGGCTTAAAGTCTCCTAACCTGAAATCACGAGGACGCGCTCAATATAACTGGGCTCGTGTGTTCGAGATGGTTAAAACGTTAGTAGCGCAATGTAACAAAAGACGCCATCACTTTAGTTTCAGTTGCGTTGTTTCCCTGTAGACGAAACTGTTGTAGTATACCGACAACGTAGACCATATTTTCAAGGTTTGCAAAAAAATTTGTGCGTTACTATTCTGACATTTTGTCGTTGAAAAATGGAAAAATAGTTGAAAAATGAAACGATGGTTGCTTCCGTTTTAGCTAATGTTCTGCGTTTTCACAGGAAAATACTCTCTTGAACAATGTACACCATAAACGTTTTGAAAGTGATCAAAACGTGCGACAGTGCAATGGAAAATAGAACTGCATTTAAGTGCCCTGAGACATCCATAAAGCTCGCTGGGTACTGAGAGGTCATCCATAACGCACCTTGTTTTTTTCAAAGTGAACCAGTTCATGTTATCCGGAGTCACTGCCAGATAGCAGGAAGCAAGGCGTCCGATATCTCCGTTGCCTGTACTGCAACAACCACTAGGTGTGTTCGGAAATCCCTGCTAATAATAATATCGATCTTTTCCAAAACACTGCTTCTTTGGAGGAAGTAGCAATATGGTCAGTGCACTTGGATGTTACAGAAAGGTAAACCGTATTTCGTCATTTTCATGACATCTTCAGTTCCAGTAAATTAAAGTAAAAATGTGTAGATTCAATTTAAACTGCGGTCAGTAAATATAAACGATTGTTGCATAAAACATGTCATGAAAGAAATACGTATCCGCAATGCAAAACTGCTACCCAAGGTCATGTCCAATAAAGAAGAGCCTGCAAGTCGCTAAAAACGCCAAGACCCATAAAAAAAGTCTGATACAAAAAACGTCAAAAGTGGTGACAGAAAAAACAAGAGACGCGTTGTATGATAAAAGGTTAAATTACTCTGTGCTTATTAATGCTGGCCTTGATCTTGTTTAATCATATATTTTTTCAAATGCCCAGGTAATTGTAGCACAGTTTCACGACAAACGTAACGTTAAAGCAATCACAACTTTGAAGTTTGTTTCCAACGCTATGATTAACTATCACATGCAATAAAACCATCTGCTCGTAATCACCAGACAAACTGTTGAAGGAAGTGCGATGTAAGTTTCAACGTGCAGCAGATTTGCTGACGGCCTGACCTGCACGCTGTTCCCCGCATTACACGCATATGGCCAGCTTCTCCAACTCGGCTTCGTCTCTTAAAGAAGGATACTGCATTGGACAACAAAGCCATGATCGCGTACAATGGACATAAAACAGTTGGTCTACGTCTTACGAATAACAGAATACTAGCACACTGACGCAAGGCTTGCGTGGGAATCTCCAGCACTTTCATTTAGACGACAAAGGCTAATTGCATCTTTTCCTTAGTCTAAATGCATCTTTTCTTCATAGTTCTTCATCGATTCCTTTTTTTGCCATTATTCTCAGAGTAGAGCCAGAATAACTCCACAGTCAACGACTGTGCACAGGTTGCTTCTAACATTTAATGTCATTTTAATGTAAAAGATTGAAAAACACATTAAAAGAGATGCTTCTACGAACACATTGGCCGATAAGGTTAATAAATGAATCAAGAAAACAATAGTCAATGCGTGTTTACAGCATTTGCAGTATCAACAGCAAAGCGATGCTGCAACTGTTGCAAATTCGGCCATGCACCCTGTTGCTACACCACTAGCGCCATCTTGTGGCTGAATTGTTACAGCAACGTGAGTGGAAGCAGGATCTAAACCGCTGTAGCCTCAACGCAGATCATCGCGGACATAGTGGTGCGCAAATTAAATTTAATCTGTTGTTTTCCAAAATAAACTTTCAAAAATCATTTGCAAAATGGTGTCGGCTTCTTATTTTTGGGCGGCTTCTTATTATTGGGGGTCTGTGCGTCTCTATCAGAGAATTCAAATAAAAAATGTGAGAAATTTAATAGCGTTGCGAAGGCGAAATTTTCTATTGGTTGTGATCAATGCCTCAGAGGTCACGTGACAGATCTTTTGAAAATCAACAAAGCTGGAGTCCTGAGCTGATTTTGCCGCGTCGTTTGCTCGCGGCCCCGCAGGTCATTGTTCATGTTGACAGCACATTAACATGAATTGTGCTTACATGACGTTTGATGCTTACATGACGGAATTTTGACACGTTGAGCATCGCGTTAAATGGAAGAGCACAACAGTGATATTCAATGAAAAATAATTATTTTGTCTTGTGTCAAAGTGTTTCGCAATGCAAAAGAGCTCAAGGTGTTTCAAAATTTTATTGCGCAAATTTGTTGAAAAATCCTTTGTTTGACTAAATCAGGGGTCTCAAAACTACCGCCGCGGACCATAACCGGCCTGCGGAACCATTTCATCCGGCCAGCGAAAACATTTGGTCAATAATGAATAATGGTATATTTACAAAAAACTGGTTGGTTTGGTAGAATGTAACATATCCCGAAACAATCATGTTACATAAGATGCCCGGCCCTCTACCTATTTTGTATTAGCTTATGTGGCCTGCTGACAAGAAACTTTGGAGACCTCTGGTTTAAACTCTCGCCACTTTGACTCAGATGTAATGTATTCGATAGAAGATGGCAGCATAAGACAGTGCCACGTCATGATAACAGTTTGCTTTATGTTTAGCAAAGATTAAGAGCGGGGTCAGAGCTTTTCCTGCTCAGGAAACGGTTGACAAATATACCTAAGTCAAAGAAGACTTAAAACACACTTGTTAACCTGATTCCTCCAGTAGCTGATTTTTTAGAAACGTACTGTCGAGCAGCCCTATCGATATATGCATGAGGTTTGTATTTTTTAGTAAGGGGGGCGGGGCGTTACTGCCAAGATGGCAGTGGGTTCCTAACGTGTGATAATAACAAAAGCTATGGTGTTGTACAACAGCTGGTCTCCAATGCCACTTTTCTACAAACAATTCTGAAATTTTGATGGACGAGCAAGCTTTGCAACGGCGTCCCATGAAGGAATTTGCTAAGAAGACAAGCTGATGTGACGCAGGTGGCTCACGGTCAACTTCAGTTGCACTGTGAAAAGAATTTTGCCACTTTGGCTAGGAGTCACCTTACGGGCCTCCCACGGAAAATATGTTTGTTTTTGAAAAAAATCGAAATACATCACGTTTGTTTTTTCACGTCAGATGGACTTGAAAATACTTGTTGAAAACTTGTCGACGAGTTGTTGAAAAATGCGCCTGTGCTCCTAAAACGTTAATGAAATTTTGGCAGTTGTCAGCCATTAGTCAGGTTTTAAGGGCTACCTGAGCGAAAAATTATTCTGGTTATTAAAACTCTTTAGCGTTTCTTTAGTTGAGATCCGCATAAAGAGTTCTTCTGATAAACGTCAAGGTCGCGCAATGCAACACCTTACTAATTATACACAATAGTCAACGCAACATACGCTGGCTTTAACTGATTTAACGTCTTTGGAGGTAGTTCCGCGGTTGCATAAAGCTGATGTACTCAATCTTGCTCAACAACACAGAAATGTGTCGTTTGATATGCTCAGAATTTTGAAAGAAACGAGGAAGCAATACGGCTAAAGCTAATGATCTTTCTGCAAGTCAATAATCCAAGTGTCAAAGCAACGTCATTAAAACTGATCACGATTATGCGACAATTGTTCTAGATCAGCCACGCAAAAAAGGAACAGTGCACTTAGTGCAAATTAGATGAAGAAGGATGACAACATATTGTGAGGTCCAGTGAGGTCCACACGGTGGTGCTGTTACGGAAAGACTGTCGTTAAAAAGTCGACCATCCAAACTTTACAAGAGGTTCAAGTACAACAACAACCGTATGCACTTTTACTACGGTGTACATTCCATGGGATCGATAGGGGTTAAAATCTCTCTTGAGCAGAGTTTCTCAACTGGGGCCACGAGCAGAAGCCTTTACTAAATAGCTCTGCCGTGATATTGTAGAACCCTATTGATGAGCAGGAGGTGGCCAGAAGTGATGAGAGTCTTTGGAAGAGAGACACAAACCATGAAAGGTGGAGAGCCACTGCTCTTGAGGAAATTGCACGAGAATAACAAGTAAACCTAAAAAACATTTTTTGATGCACAAGATACTTAAACGATGAAATTGATTTTGAAATTAACTGAACAGTGCAGCTAAACAAGAGGATCGAAGTGCATTTCAGAAATACTAAAGGTTACTCAGATCTGGAAAAAATTTCAGTTAATTAATTTATCAAGCTCTATGCAAAGGGATACAATCGTTGATTTTTTGCGAAATCCAAGATTCAAGCAGATGAGCCAGTTGAACTTGCCAGTTGCCGGCATTGCGAACTCCACACTGGTTATTCGTAGAAGAAAATGTAAAGGCACATACTAGCTCGTTGATAGGAAAACGTTTCACGGACATAAAAACTTATGTTTTCCAAAAGCGGAAAGCAAAAAGCTTTAGAAAGCAATAAAGAGTTTTTTGATGACCGGAAAACAAAAAGGCCATCTGCAGCAAAAAAGGTCATTGAAATGTTATTTATTTTAAGCAACAGAAGAAACGCCTACGTGGTTGTTATACGTTGATAACCTGCGACTAAAATACCAGCGCGTTTTGCTTACATCATATTTACATGCTAGCTCAGACAAGTACTCTATTCCTATTAGTGCAGCTATGTCCAACCCAAATGGCTTACTGGGCCAAACATCATGTCGCTATCTTAACCAGGGCCGCACATTTATTGACATATTAATGAGGGCCGCACATTGAATGACTTACTTAGATCTGAGCAAACCAAATTTACGTGAAGCTAATACACTGAAAGCGTTCGAATCCTAATGGCAATATTAACAGACGTGATAAAGTGGCAGTGAGGAGACTACCTGCATCAAAAGTGTCAAATCCAAGGTTATCGAAATAAGGAAAGGTTGTCAGTATGTAGGATACTGTGGTCGTGGTCCCTCATCAATCCTATATGACACAGCACCCCTCTTTGTTTACACTGATCAACTATCGCGCTATTACATTTTCATTTGCTCTCATGTTTACTATTGGTTAGTTTGCTTAGTGCAATGGCTCCTTGTAGTGCTTCTGCTTGATGGCTGCGTCATGTGAATCAATAAACCATTGTCCCATTACTGTTACTACAGCGAAAACCTAAACTGGGCCGCACAAAACCTTCGCCTGGGCCGCATGAGGCCCGAGGGCCGCGAGTTGCACATAGCTGTATTAGAGCGTACATATGAATAATAATATAAGCTGAGACCTTTTAATAAAACTCCATTTGTTTCTTAAGGAAAATAACGTTCTTTGTTTGTTGACTTTTCTGTGTCTCCTGCGATGCCTGAAAAAGGCGGTACTGCTTTTTTTCAAAGTTTTTCCTTTTTTTCTAGTTTATAATTTTATTCTACAGAGGTAACGACGGTTATGTGTTGATATTGAAACGGGATGATGACTACAAGCACGGTTGTGTTCATCCTGGAAAATCTTAAAATTTCTTTTTCAGTGAAGTCGATCGTGGTGCGACAGAAATACCTGCAACGCAGATTTCAAGAAATGTTGGAAATGTGCTGAAGCAAGACAAAACTTAAAAATCTTGCCAAACAAGAGAAATGCTCAAAAATATGAAACAGGCTGCGCTACCTAATTTTCAGCCCAGTAGCGGTGGCCAGCAGTTCTTAGCTGAGCAAGCCACGTGAACCGAAACAATGTTTATTTGACTCATCCCGCGGTTACTTTATGCTGGCTGTGCCCCAGTTTTGCTTTTCGACTTCGTTGATAACAGCATTTGGTCATATCGTGTGTTTGAAAAGACAGTTTGCGTGCTTTCTCAAAATCTTGCTTTAGTTATTCGTAAGATTTTGCTTGCTATTTGCAGGACTGATGGCGCGTAAATTACGTGAAATCGATTTCCTAGTGTGAAATACTTTGCGAACTGATTCGACGACGTCGCCCTTGTGGAGACTTGCTGCAGAGATATTCAAACTATGGTATTTATGTGGCAACTTGTGTGATATGTCAGCAACACATGGAGTTTACACTGTTCCCTTTGCAGAAAAAAAAGTTATACTTTCTGGATACCTGTGAAGATAAATGGCTTAACAAACTTAACGCACTAATTAATATTCAGAGCATTATCTTTCCTCGTGCGAAATAATTCTTGTACCCTTTGGCATCGCTCAATGATTTTCCCATTCAGCTTTGTCAACTTGTTTGAATTTTTATCACCTATGTAGTTACCGATGTTGATACCTCCCTTGACAACGTTTAGCATTTAGTTTTAATAGGCGCTGTTTAGAGTATACGCTTTGCAAACCTTACATACGCAATGCGTCTTCCGTGTTCTACCAAGCATCTGTTTCGCATCATCGCAGTGTTGTATTATGGGTTTGTTGTGTTCCTCGGTATCTTGGCGTCAGCTAGTTTTCCAGTTTTAGTGAAATCAATTATTTGGGTAAGACGCATTTTCCAGCTTTTTACTTTCCGCTGCTTGTGTTTTTATTTATTCATTTTAGTCTTTTCAGCTTGCTTGCTTTCTCTGCTCTTACGTTAGAAGCCTTTCAAAGCTTCACCCGCAAGCATTGCATGCGGATTTTAGGACTGAGGTTGAACAGTGCTACGTGAAATCGATTTCCTATCAAAAAGCATTTGCTGGTTGATTCAGCTTCGTCGCCCAGTGCATTTCACTTTAGGAATTAGCGATTTTGACACGAAGCAAAAAAAACACTGTTTAGTTTTAGAATTTACGTTCCTCACATTGACGCTAATTTGTTTGTTTCTCGACAATTTGGAATTGCTACAAAAGTTAACAACAGCATTCTTTCGGGAAACCAACCCAAGCTTTTTTCAAAATCAAGATCGTTTATATTTTCCTACGATGTAGTCAGCAAAGAGTGCTTTATAGTCGAGTAACAGCGATCATGAGTGATAATGAGAACAAAAGCTTGTGAAATGATCTTTTAAGCAGAAACATTTGTGGGGGTCTGATTTGGTGTGACACAATTGGTCATTCTTGTAAACATTTCTAACGTTCTCCAAAGCTTCGATATATCTTTACAGGACGTTTACCCTTACAAGCTTCAATTTATCTTAACAAAAATGAGTTAAATTTTTTTCCGGCGAAACGATGGAAACAGCACTGATTTCGTGCAAACGCAGTCATTAACAGTTAATCATTATTCTGAACTTACATTCCAGTTTATAGAAGAACATGTTATGAGGAAGTGTCTTCGCTGTAAACAGAGACAGCAAAGCATGCAAATTGGAATGATTCCAAAAAAACCCAAAAACAAAAGTGATCTTTCACTTGCTGTTGCTCATGCACGACTTCCGCGTTTCACTTTGTTTCGGAGTTGATAAAGAGCGAAACGTAGCTTGATTGTCATCGTTCAGTCGATGACAGTGAGTCATGAAAACAAAGGTCCATCGCGTTCAGACCTTATTTTTAGTCCAAACCGACGTGCTTCGTGACTGAAGTCAAGGAGCTGATTCAAATAAATTGCGATGCAGCTACAGTTTTTTGTTGAACTAATTCACTCTGCTTCAGGTGTTCAATTCCAAAGAGGAATTGAAACTTTGAAAAAGGACATTGCCAACGCAAAGACAATTCACGAACTCGCGTCTGCTTTGCAGGATTCAATTTGCTGGAAGATATTGAGTTAGCTTTAAGCCGCGAGGAAGAGCCACAGCATAATGCGCCGCGGCACAGTTAAGAAAATCACCAGCGTCGCCTGTGCTAAACATTTAATTCAACAGTAGTTAATGTTCTCGCGGTCACTGCAGCTGTATGTGGATCAGAAGATAATAGTTTCACGGTGTTTATAGTTGTACAAGCATCCCCTCGCCAGGATTTCGCAACAGGGGGGTCAAAAGTCATACGGGGGATCACATTCTTTAAATACAATAATGGATGTATGCAGCAACCGGGCACCAAATATGAAATGGGGGGCACAGATTTTAAATGGGGAGCGGGCACCACTGTCCCCCCGCTGGCGACGGCCCTGTGTACAAGGAACAAGACCTGGACATTTGTTGCTTCCACGAATTTTGTCCCTATAGTCTATGAAAACTTTTAAAGCAACAGTTGCTGCCTCAATGTGCAATGCACTCCAAGTGGCCCATTTGAAACAGCATTGCTTCATTGCAGTTACACAGTCGGTCTTAGAAAAGTTTTTATAATGTATTCAAGGAACCACATACAGCAACAGGACATTGTTTAGAAACATCGAGGGCGGTTTTGATGCAATCAAGCAACCTGAGAAAATGGCAGTAATGAGTTTTGCACTGACATAGAAAGTGATGTCTCAAACGTTTGTGCCACTCATGAATGCGCACCTGTTTAAAGAAAATCAGATTTTTATTACGATTTCTGTTGACAGCGGAAATTTTATCAAAAACACTGACGAATTCGCCGCGGTCATTGTTTACGTGGGACCACTGGTGTTGGAGACGGTAGTGCAGGGGGGTGCAAGCACGCCCCCAAAAGTTTTGATTTGGTGAAAATCCGGCAAAACTCCTTGACGATGACGGCAACGTTGAATCACTGCTGGCAGGTTGCGAAGAAAAGCTTTGGAAAATTTATGCTCCATGTCTTTTTGATTTATGTAACGATCGCAGCGGGTGAGTTCTCTGCCTATTTAATACCTGGTTCTTCAACTTAGAAATATAAGGTCTGTGTCAACTATACCATTTTAATGAATAGCTGTTTAAGAGTTTTACTAAAGATGTTCGAGAAAATGTTGGTACTATCGTATTACGCCGCAGGGTCGGAAAACCTCTGAACTTAAGGTCGAACTTAAGGCTTAATTACTTTGCAAGCCCGTCCTAACACACTCCTATTTATTTATTATAGCATCCGGTATCAAGCGAAATTTCTGGCCTATTCTTGCAGGACAGTTATTTTGCGTCTCTGAATGAAGGAATAAACTTTGGCGATTAATTTTTTGATGTCTGTTGCGAAAATAAAAACTTTAGGTCAGACGTCAAATAGCCCATCGTAAGCGACGGTTTGGGAATAACTAACCATTGAAAAATATTTTGTCTTTGCCTTAGACGTCAATTATATTTTCTGGCTCTTACCCTAAACCCTAACCTTAACCCTAAACCCCAATAATCAATTCTCAGCGTATGTGATATTTTAGTGGATAGCCATCGCTTGCGAAATGCATGACCTGGGATATCACTTCGTGTATACGTGCAGATGGCGTGAAGTCAGCGATTCGCAATACATAAAATTTCGCTTCACACTGGCCTAATTGTACTTGCTATGGCGCTACAGTAAGACCGGCACCTCTTTGGCATTCGACTATTCGTTTTGCTTTTGTTCTGTTGCATCACAGTTTTGTGTTTGTACAATCCCAAGATTATGTTTCTTTCCCCAAAGTACAATGCTGCTTTAGGTCACAACAACTACTTATTAGAACGACTCAGAAAGATGTCTGCAAATTTTGTTCACGGGCGGTCGCAGGTATATAGACTTGTGTTGCCATAGTCGTTAGCGCTGGTGTTCTGCCACCTTCCACTGTAGGAAGCCTGGATTCTAAACCTTGTGGCAGGTAGCTATTGAGTGCGTAGGTAAAATCTGTCCATGTGTAGGTCGCTAGTGGTTGGTATATGGGATTTATTTCGGTGGACCTATTAGTTCACGGTTGCAAATGCTGCTGACAAGTTGATATTGTTCACCTTACGCTTTGCTGAAATTACGTATGTTTTCTCCTCGCGTGCAGAACACCGGGCAACGTGAGCCTGCCTGCTTCACTGTTGCTGGTTCGCAAGAACGCGGTAGAATCAGTCAACATGTCGTGGGCTTTAGATTGGGAGTTCAGAGAGGGAGTTTTTGTGTGGGCGCATTTTTGCCCAGGTGAGGTAGTCGGTAATTCCACTTACGTGTTTTTGACCATTTGCACCGTGTTCTTGCGAAGTGGCATCAAAAAGATATTTCGGCTTCATAAACAATTACTGACACTTCACAGGATTATCACGAGATTTGTTTCCTCTAACGCTACGGCAGTACCTCGGGCAGTGTTTCCAATGACATTCTGTTGCTGAACTACTCATCACTGGAACCTGATATTGCATCCATCTCCAAAAAGATGCAACATCAGATTTCTCACTGAACAACTTCATTTTTTAATAAAGTCAAATACATATGCTGGCTGTGTGCTTTGATGTTTTCTGATTGTTATATTCACCTTCCTTGATAAGGACAAAAGACAATTATTTTTCTCAACTTTTGTAAAAGTCTTCCAAGCGCTATTTTATCTTCTTCAATAAATTTTCTATTGTTAGGGCGTTCACAAAGTCAAAAAATTTTAAGTAACATTTTAAATTTTTGAGCGAACCACCTTCACTAATTGAAGGCTAAATGTTGGTTGTTGAATAAAAATCACGTGTTGGACAAAACTTTTCAGTTTCCTCACAAATTTTGAGCTCAGTTTCGGTTAGGTGGTTTCTTCCTATACGTTTGGAGAAATGGTTGTGATGCAACATTTATAGCGGAATTTGCTAACAAACACAAAACAAATTTTGTTCAGACTTTGTTTCAAAACAAATAGAACCGAGAGAAACTGTAAATAAACCTTCTTACCATACCTACATTGCAATGAACAAACTAACTGTGAACCTTTCACTCGACAAACTTTATTTTGGGTTTAGGCAACTTAAAAATCGTTGTGTGCTAAAGTATGGAAAAATCGTTTTTCCTCTGTCTCTCTGACAAAATAACTAAATGAAATTCTATGTTTGTTGCAGTGAAATGCTTTACTTACCAAAATGGTTTGAAGCCGTGCAGAGCTGAAGATGGTTTCTTCCGCTGTGACCAAAATAATCAGTGTATTGAACGTTATTTGGTCCGTACAGGAAGCAAGGACTGCAAGAGTGGAAGTGACGAAGGAATAAGTAAACTTGTATCTATTTCTATCACGTATAAATCCATCAAAATATTAAAAGTAAACATAGAAGTGTTAAAAAATGTGAGGTGAACAATTCAAAGTTAACCGTATAATCTTTAATGAGACACAAAATTTGGGCTTTAACCAAAGGAAATGTTGGGATTGCTGGTGAACACGTTTTACAAACTTGTGTGAGTACACTTGTTTAAGTAAAATACAAAAATGTTCAATGTTCTGAAGCAATTGCTGTGATCTTCTGTTACAGTCCAAGTGTATTTACGCATTCCTTGATTTTGACAGGAACCAGTGCCAAAACAATGATTAAATCCAGTAACTGGACTTAAAACTACGAATTGCATTTGAATTTTTGACTTCTTTTTTCATAATGAAGTCATTATTAAGACAATAAATAACGGAACTTTTGCTCAATGCAAAAAGAAACCGAAACTGGAAACAACGATGGTTGGGAGATGATTAATTTTTAACCACAGACGTGCTTGAAGATGCTCCAGCAAATACAAAAGGTGGGGTTGGAGACGACGAACAGCCGTTAATTTTGTGCTTATGTTCTGTACAAGCTATATTACAGTTAAATCGATGTCAAGCGAAATTTCTGACTTTCAAAATTGCTGACTTCAAGCCATCTGCGCATGCGCAGAGTGATATTCCAGATCATGCATTTCACAAGCGGTAGCTGTACACTGAGATATCAAATATGCTGAGAACTGATTATTAGGGTTAGCGCAGGTATGTCGAACCCACCGTCCGTGGTCCACATGCGGCCCAATCGAAATTTTGTGCGGCCCAGCTTAGGTTGTCGCTGTTGTATAA
>Ga0210059_1005850_pt1 | contig 19748 bp, 10 predicted proteins | sample Ectturendosymbi2_FD_188042 | JGI IMG/M metagenome (GOLD analysis project Ga0210059, IMG submission 188042) | Ecteinascidia turbinata endosymbiont from Florida, USA - Sample 2 (SPAdes) (version 2) | ecosystem: Host-associated > Tunicates > Ascidians > Unclassified | place: Key West, Florida... | reverse complement strand
AAAACATTGCCCTGAAGAAGCCCACTTGAATAGGTGGGCGAAACGTTGGCTGATAATAAAATATAATCACCAGAAGAGCTTATTCATCTGTTTGTTTGAACAAAAATATGTATGCATGGCGCGAGCAAGCACTAATAAGAGAGATTGCGATGCATGATCTCTATTGTTGCTTGCTGCCGCGGTGCGAAGCTTTGCGCACATGCCGCTCGGGATTTCCGACCGCAACAATATTATCTCATTGATGAGCCTGGCAATAATCTTTTTAGCAATTCTAAGCTCAAGGATAGGTGACGCAATAGCAATATGTAGGACCACTGCAGAGAGTCTTGTCAACCATCTAGTGGGGCAAATTGTTTCCAGAGAGTCAGTCTGGATGGCTTCTTCCCCATCATATCTGTTCACATTTTGACTTGTCAGATTGTGTGTACAGTCTATGAAGTTGATGTATGTGGTTTTTGCTACTTTCCATATACGCATTCCACTACACAAATAATGGCATACAACATACAGCAAAGTATACCACCCCACTGCTGCTTAACTTAACAAAAAATAGTTCAGCACAGGGAAGCTTGGCCTTTTTATGGTGAAAATTTGTCCAACCTTTTGTGAGAATTTTTGGTAATTTGGCCTAGTTTGCATTTGGCCCCACATTCCGGAATTTAAACAATCTAATTGTTTCCATGTGCACTCTCACAAATACGCTTCCCTTTCGGACGGTTGAAAATATCCAGTCTAACATTCCAAACCTAGAGAGTCAATGACACACAATGATTATTATTATGTCACCAATCGATCAAACTTGTAATTTACAGTTCTTTTCCTGAACGCCCTAACTGAAGCTCACGCTGATTCCACTGAGCAATAAGGTAAATTGATGGAGGGTTGGCAGGCACGGTGAGATCATTCGACTGGTTGGTCTCCACTTTCCAGTATATTTAAATTAAACCAGATCTTGACGATGGCTTTGTGGAATTTTCAGGTAAAATACTTGTTTATAAAAATAAATGAAAACACAGTTTAGCTTTAGAACAAAGCTTTGGACGTTTATGAGACTTTGATTGCCCATTGCCTCACATAACTGTTTGAATAATGGAGTTACCCTAGGGCCAAGTTGAGTTTTGTAAGAACTTATTGTTTTCAGATTTCCATTGTCCATAAGTGCAGGTAAACATGCCTTTCATCTCGAGTAAATACTTCGAGAAACCATTTTTCAATGTTCATGATGAGATTGGAATGAATGAAATATGCAGTATTGACTCACACTTATAATCAGAATTCAATGTTGGCTCGACCTTTATAAGCTACAACCACTACACTTTTGGCAGTAAAACCTTAAACAAGTTAATATCACAAAACTACAAATCTTTGATAGGCTATGTGCTTAAAAATTAGGTTTATTGCAGTGGCTTTCTGTGCATGGTATTTTGCTTAAAGCATACGTACATTGGTTAATTTAGTAGATTTACAAGCAAGAATGGTAGGCTACCAGTTAAACCTTGCAACTAATAGCAAAATGATTCATAAAGTAAAGGCTCTATATCATTGATTTGAAACCTCTTTAATTTTGATTGAGGGACCTATATCTTTTTGGGCATCTTATCCATGTTACCTTTTGTCATCTTGCCTTTTGTCTGGGGCCCCTTGTCCTTTGAATATTTAGTAGACAGGCTACTTATGCTAAGCCAAAGACTCATAGGCCTCCTTATCCTACAATTAGGGACTCTAGCATCTTGGTTGAGGACCTTTTACATTTTGACTGGGTCCCTTGTCCTTTGATCATACACAAAGCAATGTTACATCATTCCAGTTTAGCTTCTTATATTTATGTTTAAAATCTGAATGTGTTAAAACATATTATTATGACAACCAAGAGAAATCCAAATTAGTTTTATTGTGTAATCATTATAATAAAAATACAATCATGAAGAAAATCTCATACATTTTTAAAAGTGTGTGAACTAAAAATTTCATACATACAAATACTCAACGGCTTTCAAGAGGAAATGTAACCAAGTGAGTGTTTGGGCTAAGAGATGAACTCAAATTATTTTTTGAGCTTGAAAAGAAAATAGAATTTGCTTCATTGCTGAACAATGATAGATGGATAAGATACCTTGCTTATATGATTGATATTTTTGATCAACTGAATAAACTAAACCTGAAGATGCAAGGGAAAAACACAATATAATGCAATTTAAAGATACTTTGAAAATGAAAACTTTCATGAGCAAGCTTGATAATCGGAAAAGAAAAGTCAGAATGAACAATGTTGCTGTTTGAAGAATTATCATCAATTCTGAAAGTTGATGACGAAGAACACGTGCTTCTGGATTTGGAAAAAGAATTGATTTTGCAACATCTAGTGGCACTAGAATCAGATCCATTCGATGTTTTCCTGACATTGATGACGATGAGCTTGGTTTAATACAAAATTCTTTCATATTGCCAGTTGAAAAAGTTCCCGATAGTTTCCAAGATGAATTTTAGAACTCAAAGCTGATTCTTGCGTAAGAGATTTATTGAATGAAAAATCAATCGCCGAATTTTGGCCATTGATATGCGATTCCTATCCCAAAGTGGCAAAGAAAGCTATCCAAGGTATTCTTCCATTTGGCTCCACATATCTATACAAATCTTGGGTTCTCAACTCTCTTGCAAATGAAAACAAAACAAAGAAACAGATTGGATGTGGAAAATACATGCCTTGTGCCCTTTCCAATACTTTTCCACGGATCCATGAATTGTCAAAGAAAAAACAATCACCAGTATCCCACTGACTGTTAAATTTGCATCATGAGTACAATACATTTCTTGTTTTTTGAATTATTCTTTTCATTTTAAAATATCATTCAGAAAGGTTAATTGCTAATAATTTGGCATTGATTAAATTAGAGGCCAAAGAGCTTATCAATTGTGAAGAGTTTAGTTTCTCTTCTTAGTGTACTGATGTAAAAGTGTTCTTTACAAACTAAATTTCTAAGGGGGGATTTTATCCGTGAATAACGGTTAAAGGAGTGCATGGTATAAAGAAGGTTGAGAACCACTAACCTAAAGCATTAAGTCAAGTGTGTTATGCCAGCACCATCAAGCATTATGACAAAACTGTGGTATTGTGACATGCCATAACATGTGGGTCAGACATTGTGACAGAACAAAAATGCTCACTTGCCATATCTATGGACCCTCATTCTTCTCACGCTCTAAGGATAAGTCAGTCCATACTGCTGCATTTCAATCGAGAAGACATTAGTCAGAATCTGGCTGAGACGAGTTCAAGTCCATGGCTGTGAGAATTTGACTGTTATGCAAATAACTGCTGTTGAGGTCGTACAGATTTACAAATTACTTAAACTACTGCTGCCCACTCCCACTTTATAAAACTTCTTCAATGGCCACTAGTGTCCAATAAATAGGCTGAATGCATTGCTTTAGTCCAGATACTAAGGTAGAAAACATTAATTAGTTCTGGAAAATTAGCAGTTAGTATCATTGTCATACTAGTTGAGAAAAAATGTTAACTGATGCAAGAGATTTGTTAGTCTTGTTTACAGCAGCTTTTTCTGTCCAAATTTGGCTTTCTCTTCGATGTCCAAGGCCTCGTTAAAAGGTCCTGGTTGTGAGAAACTAAAATCTACTTGTGACAATTTAAGAGCTGTGTACATTTCAGATGTAGATGGGAAGCAATTATGTGAGAAGAGCCTAGATTGCAAAACGCTGATTTCAAGTGGTGTAACTTAGAATTATAGCTTCCTGAAGTCCTCCTGACATTCTTCAAATTGCTTTGCAAATAATGCTAACGATGGGAGTTATACAGTGTTTACTTCAAGTTGTGAATGATCTTTCAGTAAACTGAAACAGGTCTTTTTCTAGATTTGAATGTGTTTCGTTTCAAAAGAAATTGTCATTTGCAGTTGCAATATGTTGTTTCATTTTTTGTAAGATAAAGAATTTTGTCAGGCAACACTATGTGGACCTTTAGACTACGATAACATTATTATTTGAATGTTTTGATGTTCATCAATAATAGAACTAAATGAGTATAAAATTATGCTGTAGTCGTTACGGATAATTTATATTTTATTTGCTGAAAAGTTTTAAAGAAAAAACAAACAAATATTTTCCGTTTTAAAAAATGTATTTTCTTTATGGTTTGTCTTTTGTAAAAATGGTGCCTATATTTAAATTATTACAAAGGGCGCACATTTAAATTTTACCATGGGCACCACTTTGCACAGATACCCCACTGAGCGCATCAGTAGTCACAATGCTACAATAGGAATGTGTACCAGCCTAAGGAACATTTACTTATTTAGAAACAAAGCCTGATACGTAAGCTATAAAGCTGGGAATCCCATTTTTTTGTGAAAAAATGGTAGTTACTCGCATACCACCTGGAAGACCTTCGTATACCACTAGTGGTACGAGTACCAAATGCTGGGAATCCCTGTGCTACAGGCTGCGATTGATTTTTGAAAAATACACAAAAAATTCATTGAGTTCCACTATTGATCTCAGCCACAAATCACAACATATAGCAAAACAACCCATTATCATGAATTGTACATGAAAGCATAACACAATAATTGAAACCAGTAAAACAGGCAAGCACACTATTAATTCAAAGATCTAACCTCACAGACACTTGAGTTCTGCAAAGTCAGATCCACAGGAGATTGCTGCTTTCCAGCTGCTATGGGATAGAAGTGATGCCAATCATTCCGTCCTAAACAAAAGGCATGTCATTTACCATCTTTAATTTTTACAAAAGATGCTATCACCCAATGTTGCAGAAATGCTATGAAAACATGCTCTTGCTGGTAGTAGCAAAATTCAATTATTTATGAGATAATCACAGACACTTCCAGAAGTTACTGTACTAGCAAAAACACTAAAGTTTTGCACATACAGATCTACATTTTTGCCAAAAATACCAATACACTACAGTCAAAAACAAGGGAGTAAAGATAAAACAAAAACAGATATGCACAAATATCCAACATAAACCCACGTTTGTACAACTCCTTGGTGGAGCTAGGGGCGGAAGAAAGTTGCTTAAATCCACAAGGATTCCAACTGAATTTTGAGAAATTCCCAAGACACTTGAGCATTCTGTAGCAGTGTTTGAAAATTATTTTAAAAGGGACATGAAGTCAGCAGTCTGTTACCTGCAAATATAGCTGGTTAGACACCATATCTTTCATTTGTTTTTTTAAGCAAAAAAATCAAATAATCCCATGAGGTATGAAAAAGATGGTGGCTTATTCAAAAGCAAAATTGATGCACTAAACCTTTTGCCATTGCTTATTAAAATGGTTAAAATTATATGCATGCAACTTGATGCACATTTCTCATGTAAAGCTAAAACACTCATATAAAGCCAGTTGTAGCCTTGGCATGAAATGCAACCATTATTAAATATAGCATTATCTCATATATTACAGATAAAAAACTGCTTGGTATGATAAACATCACAGATATCTGCAATATCGCAGGTAAGGTCTGGAACACTAAGAGCAACAGAGTCAAGAGAGCATGTGCAAAACCAGTAAATTTTATGCAAAGCTAAACTGAAACCAATAGTGAAATAAAGTGGATAAGAGAATAGGCCATTTGTTTTGATTTAAATTCTTTTTTCTCAAACCTCTTGGAAGAATTCGCAAGAGCAGCAGTCACAGAATGTCTTGAAATATATACCTCATGATACTCAGCAATCTCTTTTAGCTCTTCAGGCTCCACACCACAATGTGATCAAGCCAGGTCAAAGATGTAACAATTACAATGCCACCTGGTCTTAACTATATTTCCCATGATTTATTTCATTTATAAAACAAACTCACATTGATTTTTATATTTGGTTATTCTTTTCATGTCCATCTACAAAACAGATACCCAGATATTGGAATAGCTAGTTCACTGATAAAAGGAAATAACTTCAAGATCATGCTAAATGACCCAGCAACACATATATGCTATTAAAACCCTGGAATACTATCGTGGGTCTGCCAGACCCCAGTCAAATGAGGTCATTCACGTGAAACTACGGAAGCAGAAGTCAGCGCACTTTGAACTCTTCAGTACCTTCATGTTTTTGTGTGACTAGTAATATGTGCGATTGCGGTCATCCACACTCTTCTAGTATTTGCACAGTGGAGCGAGTTCGGGTCTGGCAGACCTGACGATAGTATTAGTGTGAGGTAACGGATCACGCTGACCCCACATTATGGTTAGTGGAAGTTTTGCCTGTAAAAAGCTGAAACTTACTCAGTGCATGCTTCTACAGTCTTGTTAGCAGTATACAAAAGGAGAACTTCTTCACGCCCGTAATTTTTTTATGGGTCATTTCATTATTATTCGACCAATGGGTGGAACCACATGGTTTAGGATTTCTTTCCTTTTCACATATGTTTGCAGCTACAAATTGTTAGCAAAAATGACACCAAGTTTGCAAAAATTGATCGAGCCGTTTTTGATTTATTACTGCTTTTGTATTTTTACCACTACATGGCATTTGCACTGATGAGCAACACAAAAATGACTATAACTCTAGATCTGCTAGTCCAATCCTAATGAAATTGGTGTCTATACCCATGTTTTCTAGGATGGGCTTTCTAAATATGCAGTTTAAATTTAGCTAAATCCAATGCATTTCATGATATTTGCATTTTTTCTCCCTTACATTGCTCACCTAATTTGGGATGGATGCCGAAAATTTTTTTTTAATTTGCTGCTTCAGATAGAAAACATGGCTGTGTTTCCTAACATATTATTCTCAAGACTAACATTTATGAACTTCTACAAAAATCAGAAATAGATGCAGAAGAATTGGCTCTAAACAAATTTCCTTTGTCTGCTTTATGACATCACAAGTGACATTCACATTCTATCTGTTACTTAACAGTCTTGTGAATTGCTAGCTAATGGCTTCATAAATACCTGTAATATGATAGAAACTGCCTTTGATTACTTGCATATCGGTTGTCTTAATAGTAATTTTCTGTTACTTTTTAACGAACCGTTATTTTCTGGGCTCCTGAAATAGTTATTCATTATTAAAACTACGTATCTTTAAAACGTTTTCGCCAATAATCTCAGATGGTTGCCTCTGATGATAGGTTGCATCATCAAACCTTTACGAGAGGGAAAATGAATAATGCTATTAAAATACTAAGCAGCACACATTTGCAATTACGAACTAAACTTTCCCTTCAGAAGACAAGTTGTAGTAACTATTGAAATATCAATATTCAGCAACCATCGAAACGTGTTTTGCATCAACTATTGAAACCTGACCTGCAAAATACGAAACGCTTTTATAAATGAAACAGAAAACAGCTTCAAAATTTAAGCCCTTTCTGCCTTAACCATCGAGGTGCTAGTGAAAAACCTTGGGTACACACTACCGATGACAACGACCATTCTTGCTACAGAATTTTGATAAGGCCGTTGAAAACCGCGTAATTCATTTGGACTTTCGTTGGCAACGGATCCCTCGTTTACAAAATACTGTGGGCCCTTCCAGAGTAGGTTTGACCTTGCTGACTGCAAAGACATTTTAAGAGACTGCATCTGATTCATCTGAATACCGAGATGATTGTAAAGGAAGGTTTTATTTTCTTGATATGAGTCACTTGGAAGTTATCGGAGTGTGAACAGGAGTCGGAGTTGATGTTTCAAAAATTTCGGAGTCGGAGCAGGAGTCTTCAAGCCAGTACCAGGAGCGAAGTCAGAGTCTGAAAAAGCTGACTCCGATCATCTCTGGCACGAACGAAATCAGATACAGAAAAAGTGTTTCAAACTGAAAAACAGCATTAAAAATACAATGGATCCACAGAAAGCGCATGAGGCTTTTGTACAGAAAACGAGAAGATTAAAAAGATTTTTTTAAAGTTAAGTTTGAGGTTAGAGTACAAGGCTTACATTTTCAGATAAAACAAATGAAATTCCCCCTTCACTGCACCATTTCCATCTAGATGCGATCAAACATCAAGGTCAAACCGAAACATCGGCAAAAGTCCTCAAGGCTGCCATGAAAACCGACAAGTTACACCCGTCAACATGTCGGTTCCAACTCGTTCAGAGAAAGAATTTTAAAAAGTAAAAGCTTTGAGATTAGAGTGCAAAACTTACATTTTCAGCTAAAACAAACAAAATTTCGCCTTCACCGCACGATTTCCATCTACATGCGATCAAACATCGAGGTCCAGCCAAAACATCGGCAAAAACCCTCAAATTCTCTTGAAAACTGACAAGGTACACCTGCAAATATGTCGCTTTAAAATCCTGCAGCGATAGATTTTTCAAATGAAAAAAGGTTTTAGGTTAGCGTAAACGACTTACATTTTCAGATAAAACAAAAAAAATTTCGCCTCCGTTGCACAATTTCCATCCAGAAGCGATCAAACACCGAGGTCAAACCGAAACATCAGCAAAAATCCTCAAAATCCCTTGAAAACCGATAAGGTACACCCGTAAACATTTCTCTCAAGCAGACACTACTCGCATGGTTCATCATTTTCCCATTCAGTTGTTTGGAAACGGAGGAATCTAGTCAAAGCATTTAAATCAGCAAATAAAGTAGTCCATTTAGCCAGATGTGCAACACAAGACTTGTACAATGCCAGATACATCTGACATGATGAATCGCTGCCATAATCCTTGTCTTCTCTGAGTTTTCTTAGTGCTGATTTAACTTGGCTTGATATGTTCGTCTGATTGTCTCTCTTGAATCCTTGCCTTCAGTAACGAAACACGATACAACCAATCCGACTCCAGTTCAGAATCCGGCTACAATCATCGATCCAACCGTAATTTACCCATGTTTTTACCTAAGAAATGACCGCACAGACTCCTGCTACTCCCGAAATGGAAAAGTGACTCCGCATCCGGGTCCGGTTTTTCAAAAATTTTTGACTCCGCATCCGAAAGAAAAACGCAGAATCCCGCCGGAGTCCACTCCGGTAATCCGGATCCGGTCCCACCTCTGCCATAAACGATTGCAAATGTCTTAAACAGTCTTAAACAGAGTTCGCTCAGAGAATTTCCAGAAAAACATTTTAGAGCAACAGTTGGCTTGTCGATGGACATGAAGTATGAATGTGAAGCTGGGTATATTTGAAACATCCTTGCCATAGGCGTACGGGAAGGCATTTTACTGGGGGGCAAAAAATTTTCCCTAAAAATAACAATTTGCCTCGAAACTAACCTTGTTAGTTTAATCCGAATGGGGCCTGAAACCTCTTGTAGATCTGTTCTATACAGTTTGTAACGCCAATTTCGTCTGTAACGCCAATTCGCGTGTAACGTTGCATTTTGTTCTGTCCCTATGACATTTTTTACATGCATTTCAATTTGCTTGTAACGTCAATTCGGCAATAACGTTCTTTATGCAATCCCCTAGAGGTGCCGTTATAGGCAAATTCTGTAGTTACCTTTCTTGTTAGCTCAAGGGGGTGAAGTTCCTTCCGTGTTGTGTTCTCCTAGACAAGAAACTTTATGGTAATTACCTTTACTGATGCGAGTATGTACGCGGCTTCGATGGCGCAACGCAATGGTTAAAAGCGACAATTCCGGATCGATGGGTCTGACACCCTACACCTCAGAGATGAGCACGGATCAGGACTGAAGCCAATTTTCCCCGGATCAGGACTGGTTTGGACTGCAATTTTTTTCCCCCCCAATTTTTTGGCCTCACCCAATTTTTTGGGCTTGCATGTGCGTTGCAAAAAATATTTTGCCATCAATGGCAAAAGCTCTGCTGGGACTATTTTGCTATTCGAACTATATCCTCTTGTCCATATATACAGTAACGTTGAGTTCGTATTACTAGTAGCAAGGTGAACGTAGTCGAGTGTTTAATGTCAATGACTCCTGTGCGAGTGTTCCATGGTTCTGATCTCAACATTTGCTTTGGCTTAGCTTGTAGATATTGCACCCATGATGGGAGCGCTTTTTATGTAGCCTACTTTTTCAAAATGTTTCGGGTTTAGGGCTTAGAGGGTTTCGTTCAGGGCTGCTATGTCCAACGGAAATGCCTTACTGGGCCAAAAATTATATCACTAACCTCGTGAGGACCGCACATTAAATGACTTACTTTCATTTTACAGTAGCAAACCAAAGTTTAGTTTGAAGCTACTGAGACCATTTGAATGCTAATAACTGCAATGATAACATCTGTATGGTACTTACTCCCAAACCGTTTTGCTATAGGCAAGATTATTGCTACTGGAACAACAAAATGATATAGCCTAGTTAGAAATCAGCTTAGTGCATAGGAACGCATGAGTAGAAATCAGAATACTATAAATCAACTCTGCACCAAGGTGTCAATAGACACTTGGAAATCTACCAGCCGGTAGTACATGAGAAAGAGGCACAAAAGACCACTGCATCGAAAATGTCGAATTTAGACTATGAAAATACAGACAAGTGAAGCTCCCCGGTTGTTGAGTCCTGCTTCATTGTGGGATTGATCCTCGAACCTTGGGAAGGATGGACTGTGACGTCATAGATGTTAATTCCTCGCCAGACGAATCGACCAAAGAGATCTAAAATTTCCAGGTGCATGGAAGTCACTTATAACTGTCGCTTGCTTGGTCTTTCCCTTCTTGCTTTGGCCGACTTTGCTCACATGTAGCGGCCGCGCTAGCGTGACTGCTACACAAGGTATCATTGTATTGTACATAGGCCTACACGATGATAAAAAGCTTACAAGGCCGCACAAAACCTTCGATTGGGCCGCATGCAACCCACAGATTGGACATAGCTGGTTTAGGGTATAGGTTAAGTTTCGGTTTTGGGTTTACATTTAGGGTTTAGGGTTTGGGTTAAGGTTTTGGGCTTACGTTTAGAGTTTAGATTTAAGTTTTGGGTTTAAATTTGGGTTTAGGTTTTGGGTTTAAGTTTTGGGTTTAGGTTTTGGGTTTAGGTTTTGGGTTTAGGTTTTGGGTTTAGGTTTTGGGTTTAGGTTTTGGGTTTAGGTTTTGGGTTTAGGTTTTGGATTGAGGTTTTGGCTTTAGGTTTTGGGTTATGTTTTGGGTTTAAATTTTGGGTTTTGGTTTAGGGTTTTGGGTTTAGGTTTGGGTGTAGGTTTAGGTTTATGTTTAGGGTTTTAGGTCATGTGACATAGACTATGCACTTGTCTAAGTGTATCGTCTTTGTTGCTTGACCAATCCAACCAACCAGCTTTGCTTAATGGCAAAATAGCTCCAGCGGGGCTTTTGCACCTGATGGCAAAATAGACACTACCTTGTTAAATTTAGGAAATTGCAAAAGGCTGTGGATATTTTGCCTCATGAGGCAAAATAAAAAACAAGGTTTTACTTGAGCGGATCAGGACTGGATCGGACTGATGATTTTCAAAAATTTTGCCAATAAGGACTGGATCGGATTCAATTTTTTCGGATCAGGATTGGGCTCGAACTGAAAAATTTCACAGTCCGCTGATCTCCGCTACACCTGCCTGTGTTATCGTTGCTGTGCGCTTGAGCAAGGCACTTAAAGATGCGCATTCAAAGGGGCCAAGCAATCTGCACGTAGGCACGTAACCAGAGGAGGGGAGATAGGGGCAATTGCCCCCCCAAATCCGAAAGTTGTACCAAAAATTTTCAGGTTAAAATCAAGCTTTTGATGTTTAAGCCAAAGAAATACTTCAGTGCAAATCAAGAAAACTGCCTAAGGAACCTTTCCTGCTTCGGCCTTTTGTCGAACTTGATCAAAGCAGTGTGGTTTACCAATTGTCCATGATTAATCAAACTTTGTGTACATGGCAGTGATGTAGTCGCGACCGTAACCTCCGAGACCTGGCTCAAACGTCGAGGCCGAGACTGCCATAAAAGCCGAGACCTGGAAGCAGTCTCGTCACCACAGTGTGCTTAGACCCCCCAAACACAGCTACAAACCCCCCCAAATTGAAATATGAAACACTATAAATTAGTGGAATTTTTGTTGAATTTGAACGTCAATCCCCCCTGCACGAACGTAAAGCCCCCCGCACAAATGTAAAGCCCCCCTGTTGATGACTTTCTGCCAACGGTTCTACTTGGAAGTTCAAGACCGAGCTTCGAGACCTAACATTTCTCTGATGGTAATTAAAGCTAACTCCTTGAAAAATGCTGCAAAAAAAATATATGTATATATAAAAAAAATATTTGGAATGCTGCGAAATACCAAAATAAAGAGATTTGCCGTTGCTATGTTTCAACAAATTTGTTTCACTCAGAAAAATTTGTGAATTCTCTTGTTATTTAAAAAACACTACCAACCTTTCTGTGTAAGGACAGGAGGTGATGAAGCTCCCGTGTTCTGGCTGCTACTCAGTATTGAAGTATGTTATTTGAGAACGTGGAAAAGACGCGAATCATTTCTTTTTATTTTAAATAGGCACACTCGATGTAGGTGAGTGTATAAGCCTATAGTAGCACTAATCAAAACAGCACAGCAAGTGGTAACTCCTCAGGAAAGGTTGCTTTCAATCCTTCAATTTTTCCCCAGGTGTTTCGTCATTTAAAGCACTTGCTAATGAAGTCACAATCTTGTAAAATATTTTTCTATCTACTACTCACCTGTTTCACTGCATTTTTTATGTTAACGCTGGGCAATAAGCTAATAATCTGCAATGACACTCAAATTTCTTCGCCACACATTTCGCGTGTTTTGACTAATAAAGCTTTGCCATTTTTTGTAACGTTACCTGTACCTTTCCTAGTTATTTTCTCCCCGCACGACAAGAAATTGATTTAGAATTCTCCAAATATTTAGAATTAAGAAGTACTAAATTTAGAGATTTACAAAACGAAAGCACTACTTTAAAATTTGAAAAGCAAAATTGTAGTTTGTTTCATCCATCCAAACTTGCTCACGCAGTCCAAAACAAGTTTTAAAAACTTTGCCCGTGGTTCCCCTGTTGACGCAAAGAAAAAAATATTTAGGCCTATTGGAGTAATAGACGTTTTGGCATGAATTAGGTTTACACTTTGCACCAGCGAGTTAATATCCCACTGCATGCTCTACTGCAATGGCGTAGCGATGCTAACTGTCGCCGGGAGCCGACCCGACCATACAAATGCTTCCTCTTTCCACTCCTCACATTTGGTTACAACAATATAAAATGAAAGAAAATCATGAATCATGCTTATTATTACTATAAGGAATACTAAAGTATCTTGAACATCACAATCAAATACTCACAAACAGAAGAGAATCTTGTTTTTAATTCTCGATTATGGGTTTTGCTTTCTATGCTTGTTCGCCACCCTTCTCATCATTACTTTTCCTATTTTTCTGCCTACTTTACATAACCTGCGCATGCATGTATGGTTGCATAAATAGCATAGTTAGCACATGCCAGTCTATGGTAATGGTAATGGTTTACTGTTTCATATGACTCAGCCAACAAGCAGAAGCACCATGAAAAGCCATCGCATTAAGTAAACCAGCCATTAGCTTCACCGGGAAAGTTTTATTTTTTATCATTACTTATGAAACAGTTGGGACTTCAGCGGGGAAGTTTTGTTCAGCGGGAAAGTTTTATATGGTTCAGCGGGAAAGTTTTATTTTTTATCTTTACTTGTGAAACAGTTGGGACCCTGGATTGGATGTGTTTTCCGTGACAAATACAAAGTGCCCAGGGCTAACAAAGCCCTGAAACTGCGGCAGATCTTTTGCAGGTGACCATTGCCTTCGTATAGAAGATTTTTTCTTTCTCTGGCAGAGAGAAAGTGTTAGTAGATGCATTCGACAGACATTGTTGGGCTGCAGCATGCTGTAGCACACATGTATCAAACTGGTGGCCCGCCACGTCTTTTCGTATGACCAGCGAAGCTTAAATTTTAAGCCTCAGCCTGCGTAGCTTTTTTGGAATAGCAGTGGTTGAAACCTGTTTATAAAGGCGAGTGATGGTCTTTGCCATGTTATAACTTTGTTATTTAAGTCATCTTGCTGACCTAACGTAGCCTATCTCTTTCTTTCAAAAGTTATTCAGTTTTTAGGTTCCTTTCACTGCAACATAACAAGTCGTCACAGAGACGCTGGTTACGCATCAACGTAATTGATTGTGGAAGAAAACTTGAACCTAAGAAAACTTGATCGAAACAATTTGCATGGTTTTGTACGCCAATATGCATACCATCCGATTTATTTTGTTCTTTATTTTATTCTCTCAGCTGTTTACCACAGAATTTGATGTTGGAATGCTTTCATTTATCTCTCACTGCCGTATCCCTCTATGATGACGAGTAAAGGGCATTGTAGTTGGGGCCTTGTTAAAGTGTATTGCTCCTCTTAGGGTTGACTCTGTCCACACATATTCTGTAACGTGCTATCCGCTATGGCTACGCATTTTTGTACTCTTGTATTATTCGATTGTGCTTGTGATATGGACCACGAGTCTGCGATAAAATAAAATAAACATTATTTAGTTATATACACATGCTAGTTTGAATGTACAGCAAACCAATGTATTCAGCATGTTTGCAGGTTTGTGAGGTCATACAGACAAAAACCACATTTACACTGTCTTAGCAGTTACAGCTGGCCCTTTGAAGGCAAACATAATGCTGATATGGCCCTCAGTGAAAATGAGTTTGACACCCCTGCAGTGTAGCAGAATGAACAAAGGTCGAGATTAGCGTTGCACAGGGTGACACAAAAAAAACGGTCATCACCAAAAACCGAATAACTTCAAAATTTCATTTAGAACTCTTTGTTTCACTGTCGCTCAAAAATTGTGCTCCAAATGAGCTCCCCGGCGCTGCAAGCACATTTGGATCCGGCGGGCAAAGTTCTCGATGACCCTCCCACATTCCTCCCTGGGGATCGCTCTTATTGCTGCTGTGATTGCTGCCTTCAGGTCAGGGATAGTCTGGGGGTTGTTGCCATACACCCTGTCCTTAAGGTATCCCCACATATACAAATCTGGGGAGTTCAAGTCCGGTGAATGCGGTGCCCACTGCGGGTCACACCTGCGGTTGATCAGTCGGTCAGGGAAAAGCTGCTGTAGCCATGTCAATGATTCGTTTAAGGTGTGGGGGTGGCACCATCCTGCTGGAACCACTGGAAGATCCTGACGACCCCTGTCCGTCGACCAAGTGCTGTCCAGAACTTGCCGAGCACCTGGCCATATCGCTCGGTGTTGATTGTCACAGACCGCTCGTTGTTGTCTTCGAACCAGAATGGTTCAATGATGCCATGTTTGGAGTTGGAAACCCAGGCAATGCACTTCACAGGGTGTAATGGCCTTTGCAGACAGTGCTTAGGGGGTGTGCTACACCAGAAGATGTTGTTCTTAGAGTTCACATGACCTGACAACAGAAAATGTGCCTCGTCCGAAAACCAGACATTGTCAAGAAAGTCTGGCACAGCGTCAATCATGTCGCAAATCCACTGGCACATGATCACTCGCTTCCTCATGTTGTCAGGTGTAAGCTTTTGTTTAATCTGTATCTTGTAAGGATGCATGTGGAGATCTGCGATCAAAATTCTCCGCACGGACTCCAGGTTGATTCCAAGCTCCTGACTTCGCAGACACCACTCATGAGTATTTTAGACCAATCAACCTAACATTTATTTAGTTATTTCTTCTGCAGCGTTCTTGCAACGAAATGAAAATAGCGTCATGGCCAAAATTGCAGCAGTAAACATCGCGGAAGAGAAAACGATCAGAAACTCAAATTAGGAACACTTGTTCGTTCTGTTGGGGCAAGTCTTCAAACAACGATTCACGTAATAATTGTTTACTGATTGAAAGGGGCTGAAAAGTTAGAAGAAAGAACCGATATTCTTAGAACACATACTTTACAAAAATCACTAGATTGCATTGAAAAATCACTAGATCTAATGAAAGATCATTAGGCGTGCCACCAGTTCCCAGCTGCACCATCAAACTGCCAGCACCTCTGGCCCATGGGCGTCCGCAGGGGGGGCAAAACGGGCATTTTTCCCCTTGGAAATTGGGACTAAGAAGAAAACATTTCTAGAAAACGCAAAATCAGCAGTTTAATTTCGATTAGTTAGGTTAATTTTTGCAATGACAGTTTGTTTGCTGATATGAGACTCACACTGCACAAGAGAGTTCACTGTTCTGGCATTATGCAGTCATGAAACTGCAGCCCACCTAATCTGCTCCTTTGCTGTAAATGCAGGTTGCGAAACTCGGGAGCGAATTGTTTTACTATTGGCCTTTGTTGCGTCACAATAACATGACAACATAAAGGTTCACTTCAAGTTATGGTAGTAGCCGTTTTGCGTCATGTAACTGTTGAACGCAGACATTTTGGCATGCAATGTAGCGAGACAGCGACTGCTAATAGCAGTAAGCCATGTAGGTTTACCCATGGTGCGCTAATTGCGACACGCCGACATATTTTGCGTGGCTCTTCTAGATAAATAGCAATATCTCAAATTGATGAGAGTTGTTTCCTCATACTGTATTTAACGTTTGTTTCATTTATCAATGTAGTTATGCGAGCTCGTAAGACGTAAAGTTAGTTCCCAGAGAGTACATAGAGGTAGCCAGGGTGGGGCCAGCGGGGCCATGCCCCCCCCCCAAATTTTTAGAATATGTAATTTTGTGCTTTGAGAGGGGTATCTCATAAAAATACTGTTGCTAGCCTAAAATGAAGAATTTTGGACCCCAAAAATTTTGGGCTGGCTATGCTGCTGAGAGAGTCTACGCGATTTGATAACAAAGATAGTGGACCTAAATCTCAAGTTATAGCCTACTAAAGTTCCCAGAAGGACATTCAATTTTTTCAAAAACACCTATTGTCAAAAGTATTCTGTCATTTTCCCAATGTCAGAATGAGAAGGAATGCTTTTCATGAAGAGGCAATTGCAGGACCACAAAGTGGAAGAATACAAAAATATATTGCAAGACTAGCTGAGGAGTTCCAAGACAGATTTGACCATTTCCAAGAGTTAAAACCATGCTTTGCATTCTTTGTAAATCTATTCATCGTTATTGTAGTCAGTGATGACTGTCCAGTGCGCCAACCATTTGTCACAAACCTGTCTGCTGCAGAAACGAAACTGACTGGCTCTAAGAAAACTTTAGTCAATGCCACTCTACAGTTAATTTCTGGCCACAGGTTCCAGAAAATACCCAGAATTTGAAAGATCAATGTACAACTCTTTTCTGTATATAGCACGACATATTGCTGTGACTTTTTTCTCTGTAATGAAGAAATTCGTAATATCAAATAATCGTGCAACCCTAAAAATGAACACTTGGGAGAATTAATTCGTAAAGCTTTTACAACGTATTGTCCAGAATTTCGGGGACTAAAAAATCAAACAAAATCTTAATATTGACAATTACAGTACACAGGGGCGTAACGAGGTTAGATAGCGCCCGGGGCAAGAAACAAGTTTGGCGCCCCCATGTTCGAACCTGAGCTCTATTGGAAGTAAATTTACTGAATTGAAAAAAGTACTTGTGACAATTTTGGCACTTTTCGGCGCCCCCGGAGTGATTTGGCGCCCCCATAGTGATTCGATGCCCTGGGAAATGGAATTGTGTCCCCTCTGCCTCCCCCCTCGTTACGCACCTGACTGTACATCATTTCATGTAAAACTTGCATTCTTTACCGTATTTGTACAGACACTATACAAACTGGTTTTGCGGCTTGCAGGAGTTTTTGGTTTTTTGGAAACGAGTCTTCTGTTGAACAAGTTTGTTCACCCCCGGTTTATACTGTGTGTAAAGAAACATGAGTGAAAAAGAAGCATTGCTGCCAACAAAGCGCATTTTTTATAACCAATGCTCCCCTTAAAGTGCCCAACTGTGAAGTCCCACCAGACCATTTGCACAGTGAAATCTCATCCCGCGCACTTGTAACATTCCAAAACATTGGAAAAACATGAAAACAAGGGAAGCTATTTGAATTAAATATGTATTTTGTTCGTATTTTGATAAAGTTTTATACTTATTCTAATAATTCCCAAAGTTTGTAATTCATTTAGAACTCTACTAACTCAGTGTTAAAATACTCATGCTCACTAAAACAAACATTTGCTTAGTGCAGGTTTTTTTAAGGAAAATGTTACGTACCCGGTATGGACCTGCAGGGAACCGAAATTTCCGGCTAAATTTAATAAATCAGAGGTGTTTTGAACGCCAAATATTTTCCTTGATAATTTTCTCTAAGTCTAGGTACCCAATTTCCAATTCTAGGGAGCCGAATCGGGTCTCTAAAACACCTTTGAAAAAACCTGGCTTAGTGTAAAATTTTCTCAGAAAGCAAACACTGTCTGCAACCGTTGCCGTAACATTGGGCATTTTCTTTGTGATGTAGAAAGGGTGAGGCGTTTTGTGCACGTCCATTTGCGTTGTATCTTCAACAACCTGAAAAGGATAAGCGAAATGTCGACTTTGCCCCCCCCTGGAAAAATTTCTGCCGACGCCCATGCTCTGGCCCCTTTCTTGATCATGATCCGATAATAATCGAAGCTAATATTCGAAGATAGACAATGCTCTTTGCTGCATCACCAAACATGTAATTCCAAAGTGTCCATCTAAGTTTGAAGGAATGCGTGACTTCTGCACTGACACACGTACACAGGTTTTTAGTTATACTGTAACCACAAAATTTAGTAAGTTCTGAAGTGCAGTGCAAACTTTTGGTGTCGCTCAGTGGCTAAAATTCGGTGATGCTGGGCGGCAAATTTTCACAACTGGGCGGCAATTTTGCCGTCCAGTTGATGCTTATTTTAGGCCATGAGGAATACTATGTGTTTACCTTGTGGTTCCGGTTCCGGTGAATCCGCCACCGCCGTATCTGTAGGTGTTGAGCTTGTTTCACCTACCATGGCTTGCAAACGTTTAGAAGGTTTCTTTCTTGGAATTCTGGCGTCTTTGAAAGCAAAACTCCGTGTCTGCGATCCAGACTTTCATGTTTTTGCTGAGCAGCTCGGCCTTTTCCCAAAGCAACTTAAAGTTACTTTCATTTCGACATTGCTGTAAAGCTATAGAAAACGAGGGCTTGGTCCAGATCAAAGTCATCATAACCAGTCACGACTTTGGTCCAGATTACACACGACACTAGCCCAAATTACACGGATCATCCCCAAGTGAATACACACTGAATATATTGTATTGAAATTTTTTTCATCGTTCAGGAGTTTTGAGCAACTTTGCGCTTGCCCTGAAAAACAGAGTGTGCCCTGAATTCACTGTATTGAATATATTTTTTATTATTTAGGACTTTTGAGCAACTTGTGCTTGCCCTGACAAACAGAGTTGCCCTGAAATTCTTCACTGTATTGAATATACCTTTTGCATTCAGGATTTTTGAGCAACTTCGCGCGTGCCCTGAAAAACAGAGTGTGCCCTGAGTTCACTGAATTGAATTTATAGTTTGTACCATTCAGGATTTTTGAGCAACTTGCGCTTGCTCTGAAAAATAGAGTTGTCCTGAAATTTTTTATTGTATTGAGATATTTTTTATCATTCAGGATTTTTGAGCAACTTGCTCTTCCCTGAAAACAGAGAGTTTGCCCTGAAATTTTTCAAACCGGGAGGGCTGCCGCCTCTTACCCGCCACGCACGCCTATGATCCTTGGCAAGCTAAGATAAAGTGATACCCACTTGATTACGCTGTGAGAAATATGTTTTTGGTACTCAATATCCACAAACAAAGGCGCAGCCAGGGGGGGTGCTGAAGGGGCTCAAGCACCCCCCTTAGCGATCAGAATATTGATGTTTATTTCTTAGTTTTTCACCAACATTGTACTGTAAGTCGAGATCAGGTGCATTG